>OGUQ01001723.1_pt1 | contig 16961 bp, 17 predicted proteins | sample 1574701 | NCBI WGS metagenome assembly OGUQ01 (sample SAMEA2582087, study PRJEB24529) | metagenome | biome: Human gut stool | place: China | collected 2011 | reverse complement strand
GCCTTTTCGATGACGGCGAGCGCCTTGTAGGGGATACCGCTCGCGCGGAAGCGGTCACCGCCGCCCTGGAAGCCCTTTTCCACGGCGATGCCGATGCCTTCGAGCTTCGCGCCCGCCTCGTTGACGATATCGACAAGGCCCTGCACGGCGAAGCCGTTGGCCATGAAGTCGTCGATGATGAGCACGTGGTCGTCCGCGTTCAGCCACTCCTGAGAGACGAGCAGCGTGACTCTCTTCTTGTAGGTGTAGGAGAACACCTCGCTCTGGTACAGGCCGCTTTCGATGTTGTCGCTCTTGGCCTTCTTGGCGAAGAGCATGGGGACGCCGTACTTCTGCGCGCAGATGGTCGCAAGCGCGATGCCGCTGGCCTCCGCCGTCAGAACGACAGTGATCTTGCTGGTGTCGAAATACTTGGCGAACTCGTCCGCAATGTCCTCGAGCAGACGGGTGTCGACGCGGTGGTTGAGGAAACCGTCGACCTTGACGATGTTGCCGGGCAGGACTCTGCCCTCGCGGCGGATGCGCTCCTGAAGAAGCTCCATGGAATTACCCCTCCTGAAAAAATAATTTCTGACGAAATTTTTCGATTGAAATGGTAACTTCCATTTAACAGGATTTTTGTGCAGAATGCAACACGGCAACTTTGACAAGAATTTGTGCTTTTTTTGCCTCTTTCCGTCTATTTTGGCGGCGGGAGCGCCGTTACGTCCCGTTTTGTATCGTTTTGGCAAAGCCCGCGGCAAAAAGCCGCGCGGCGTTGACAGCTTCTTCGAGCGAATTGCCCGCCGTACCGACCTCAACAAGGAGCGAGCCCGTCGTCGCGTGCTGGTTATAGCGGGAGTTGCGCACGGTGACGGGGCGCATGAGGGTCGGATAGTCTTTGTACAGGGTTTCCTGCACGGCGCAGGCGAGCTTTAAGTTCTCGCGCCAGAGATCGTGACTCAGGCCTCCGCCGTTCGACCCGATGACGAATTCGAGCTGTGCGGCGTTGCCGGGCGGCTGAACCTTTATCTCTATGCCGCACTCAAGGACGTTGTTCTCGTCCTCAAGCACCAGCGCCGCCTTGCCGCCGCCGAACAGCTCCAGAAACGTCTCCTGAAAGCTCTCATTCAGCAGCTTGAACTGCTGGCCGTTCGCGTCCTGCACCGCGTCGCGGTGCACATCGAGCACGAACGAGATCGAGGGGTACTTTTGCAGATAGCTCTCGATCGACGCGAGCGAGCGGTTGTAAGCGCCCGAATAGCTCGGATAGTCGTAGAGCGAGCGGTCGTGCACGACGCTAATGCCCGCGTCGGTCAGCACCTGCGCCATCTCGTCGCCGATGCGGATCATGTTGCAGTTCGTGTCCAGCGTGCGGAACGTGTCGGACACGTCGTATTCCTGCCCCGGCGGCATGGTGTAGCTCTCCGAGCCGTGAGTGTGGATGATGAGCACCTGCGGCCCCTCCGCACCGAGCTTTGCTGCATAATCGCCCGAGAGCATCGAGGCGTCGAGCGCGGCATCCGAGCCGTTGTTGATGTACACATTGCCGAATACCGTATAGCCCGAGGGGTCGGACGCCTTGAGCGTGCGGGCGGGCGAGCCGTTTTCCGTCACGGCGATCTCGTCCGGCGTCTCCTCCTGCGTGAGCACCGTGCCCTCGCTGTCCTGCGCGTCGCCCGTTTCGTCCGCGCTGTCATCGGGCTTTTGCTCAAGCTCTGCCGACCATGCCTGCGCGATGTTCTCCTCGCCCTCGCGCAGAAGCGGCGTCGCGTGCAGCGCGAGCGACGTTCGCAGGCTGAGAAAGTCCTCCCCGCCGTCGCCGCGCTCATATCTCAGCAGCATCACGCCCAGCGTCTCGTCCTTGAGCGAGCGGAGCGCATCGCGCGCGTTCTTCGCCGGCGCCGTGACGCTCACGCCCCAGAGCGTCACCGCCGAGAGCGCGAGCGAACACAGCATCCGTCCTGTCCGTTTCTTTTGCATCGTGATTCACCTCTTGGGACAATCCTATGTGCGCACTTGCGCCGATATGACATAGCGCGCCCGCCGCTTTTCGCTTGCAATTTTCGCTTTCGCGTGGTATGGTAATGGCAGCGGAGAAAAACTCATATAGTTTCGCTTACATGGCGCGAAAGTTTCTACGGAGCCGCCGAAAGGCTCTGCTATGGGTGCTCAGCCGGGGGAGAAGTCCCCGGGCGGGGCGCTTTTTCTTTTGCACAAAGCTAAAACAGGAGTGACTGATATGAAGATCCTCAAGGGCAATCTCGTTTCCGCACCGGCGCTCGGCAAGCTCGAGATCGTCGAGCACGGCTGCCTCGTCCTGCATGACGACGGCAGCATCCAAAGCGTGGAACAGGCCGCACCGCAGAATACCGACGCGGAAGTCATCGACTACGGTGATAGCCTCATCATGCCGTCTTTTGTCGACATGCACCTGCACGCGCCGCAGTACCCCATGCTCGGCATGGGCATGGACCTGCCGCTGATCGACTGGCTCAACACCTACACGTTCAAGACCGAGGCGCGCTTTGAAGACAGCGACTACGCCCGCCGCATTTACAAAAAGCTCGCGAGCGACCTCATCACGAGCGGCACGACGCGCGTTTGCATGTTTTCCTCCCTCCACACGGACGCGACGCTCATTTTGATGGAAGAGCTCGAAAAGGCGGGCGTCACGGGCTATGTCGGCAAGGTCAACATGGACCGCAACGGCAGCCCCGAGCTTCAGGAGACGACCGAGCAGTCCAAGCGCGAAACGCTGCGCTGGCTGGACGCGTGCGGGCGCTTTAAGACCGTCAAGCCCATCCTGACGCCGCGCTTCACCCCATCGTGCACCGACGAGCTGATGAGCTGGCTCGGCAAGCTCGCCGCGGAGCGCGGGCTGTACGTCCAATCGCACCTGTCTGAAAATAAGGGTGAGATCGCGTGGGTCAAAGAGCTCTGCCCCGACTGCGCGCAATATTGGGAGAGCTACGACCGCGCGGGGCTGTGGAAGGACCATACCGTCATGGCGCACTGCGTCCACTCCGACGAGCGCGAGCGCGAGGCCATGCGCGAGCATGGCGTCGTCACGGCGCACTGCGCGGGGTCGAATATCAACATCTGCTCGGGCGTCGCGCCCGTGCGGACGCTGCTGCGCGAGGGCAACCTCGTCACGCTCGGGTCGGATATCGCAGGCGGCGCGCTGCTGGCGATGAACAAGGTCATCACCATGTCCATCCGCGCGTCGAAGTTCCGCCACATGCAGAGCGACGGAAAGGACGAATTTCTGACCGTCGAGGAGGGCTACTACCTCGGCTCCAGCGCAGGACACGAGTATTTCGGCGGGCACGGCGGATTTGTCCCCGGCGACTATATCCACGCCATTGTTGTCGACGACTCCGACTTTACCGAGGCCGCGCATCCGCTCTCGGTGCGCGAGCGCTTCGAGCGCGCGATCTACATGATGCACCGGCACAACATCGTCTCCGTCTGGTCAGAGGGGAAAAACGTCGTTTGCTGATGAAAAGCAGGGGAGAGGGCGCGGTCCTCTCCCCGATTTCGGAAAATCGCAAAAATTTTTGGACAAGCTATTGACAAAAGGCTATCTTATTTGGTATAGTAGCTTCTGTCCTGTCGAGCAGGAATATTTGGCGGCATAGCTCAGCTGGCTAGAGCATGCGGTTCATACCCGCAGTGTCCCCGGTTCAAATCCAGGTGCCGCTACCAGATGCACGGGATGCGAAAGCATCCCGTGTCTCATATGGCCCGTTGGTCAAGTGGTTAAGACACGGCCCTTTCACGGCTGTAACATGGGTTCGAATCCCGTACGGGTCACCACAGTTGGAGGCTTAGCTCAGCTGGTTAGAGCGCCTGCTTCACACGCAGGAGGTCACTGGTTCGAGTCCAGCAGTCTCCACCAAAACCTCACTTCTTCGGAAGTGAGGTTTTTCTTTTATCAAAAATGATAGTTTTTTGCTTTACAGTGCTTTCCTTATATTTTCTCAGCAAATTGCTACATCTCTGATACGACTTTCAATCAAGTCGGATATGAGTTCGAAAATGCTTTGAAACAGGTTTTGAGCATATTTTGCTCAAAACTGTTGCACCTGTGTTGCACCTCGTTGGCACTTGAGACTCAGCCCAGTGCGGCGCAGACCTTCTGCGCCGTTTCTTTTTTGCGGCTTTCATGCTGATAGTGAGTGTAAACCCGCAGCGTCATATCAACGGTCGAGTGCCCTGCAAGGTATTGTATTTCCTTGATGTCGAGCCCGCTTTCAAACAATCGTGTGATGTAAGTGTGCCGGAGTTGATGTGGCGTGACATGGAAGTCAAGAGAACGTATCATTTTAGAGTTCCGTGCGGGCTTGCCCAGATCGGCGGCGTCATCGACCGTTCGGCGGCGCACCATGTCCCACAAATTTGAGAAGCTGGTTTGAGAAAGCGGCTTGCCATTGTTCATGTGAAGCACAAAAGGGCTTGCGTTGTCTTTCTGCGCGCCTGTGAGCACCGCTAAGAGCGTTGGGGGTATTGGGATATCCCTTCGCGCTGCCGATGTTTTCAAGTCATTGCTGACGACCGTCTGTGCATTGGTGAAAACTGCGTTGTGAGTCACATGGATGACTTGAGCATCAAAGTCGATATCCTCCCACATAAGCCCGCAAATCTCACCGCGCCGCATTCCCGTTTGAAGGGCAATCAGGCAAAAGAGATATGCCCTTGTCCCAAATACTGCGTTCAAAAGCTGTTTTGACTGTTCTACGGTCAAGGCAGCTTTTTCTTTTGTCGCAACACCGCCGGAGCGTAGACGGACAGGAACAGGCGATTTTGAAATCAAATTGTTGTCAACCGCTGCATTGAAAATGCCGCGCAGAATCTGAACTACTTTGTCGTTCAGGCTTTTGCTCAAATCGGCCATATTGCCGAGTATCATCTGAATCTGCATCGGCGTGACCTTCTTCAAGGGAATGCTGCCCAAGTATGGTGCAATATGTGTGTTGAAGGTGGTTCTGAGCGTTTCGATCGATTTCGGCCGCAAATACGGTTCTTTATAAACGCGAAACCAAAGTTCCGCGTATTCTTCAAATGTCGTATCACTCAATACGTCCGTGCCAGCGGATATCTGTAATAGCAGTTCTTTCTTTTTCTTATCAAGTCCTTCCTTCGTAGTTGAACTAATCCATTTGCGTTTTCCGTTGGGCAAAGGGACAGCAGTTCTATATAGTTTTCCTTTCATTTTGCATCTCCCCGCAGACTACTACAGAACAGGGGAAATGAGGCTACAAGTGCTATTATAATGACATGTTGAGCAAAAGGCAAGTGTATAATAAGTTTCAGAAAGAGCCAAGGAGGTGAGCAACAAAATGAAGAAAAAACTGAACAAATTATAGCAACTTTGAAAGCACAATTATTCGACTTTATAAAAACCACAAAGAAAAAATCAAACAACTTTGATAGGCAAAATGCCAGAAAGGAAATTACCATGACTGAAATCCGAATTTTTGAGTCTACGAAGACTCTGGAAGTTACCAAGACCTTCGCCAAGGCCGCAAGCCGCTATGGTTCTGAGGCATACATGAAACTCCGCAGCGCGCGCAACGACTTCCCTGATTTCAAGGTGGTTGTCAGAAGCACGGCAGCCAAAAAGAAGGACAGCTTCAAGGGACTGACCTATGCGTATATGGAAAAGTATATTGCGGCTCACGATGATGAAAAGGGAACTGCAATGAAGAAATTCCTTGACCTGCGCGGCCAGTCCGATGAAGCGAAAGAGGCACTTGCCGAATCGTGTTCCTATAAGGAAATCAAGACGTGGTTTCTCGGCCAGTATACGGAAATCAATGAGTTTCACAGCAACCGTGCCGCACTCCTTGAAGGCGCGGTAGCCTAAAAATTTGGAGGTAAGAACAATGACGAACTACTTACGCGTTGATGCCGTAAATCGGCAGTTGGTTATGGACAAGACGTTCGCAAAGAACGCACAAATTGTTGGATCGGCTGAATATGATATGCTCCAAAGAGCGCGCAGCGATTACGCTACCTATTCTGTCGTAACACGGCAGATCAAACGCAACCTCAACAAGGAAAGCTATCGAGGCTTGACCTATCAGTATATGGAGGACTATATTGCGGCACACGAAGATTATGAGACGGCAAAAGCCGTGCTCGACGAACTTGAGGAAATGCGGCTTATTTCTCAATGCCACAGCAAAGCGTTCCGCTATCCGACCATCAAAAAGTGGTTTTTGGAACGCTATCCAGAGGTTCGGAATTTTGGCGTGCGTAATGCAGAATATACGGGAGAGTTTGCGCTGTCCCAGAAGAATAAGGAGGTAGCATAATGATAGGCTCAAAGTATCTCTCGGAACTTGTTGACTGCTCCGAGTTTCAGAAAGGCAAGCTGAATTTGATTGAAGCGCCCACGGGGTGCGGCAAGACTGCTTTTGCTTTGAAGTATTTCCCAACCCTTGTAGAGAACCCGTTATACAAGGTTGCATTTCTAATTGACACGACCAATGGTAAAGAGCAGGCTGCAAAAAAGTATAACTCGGAACTTGCTACATTTGGCTGGCAAGAAAGCGTCAAAGCGGGAATGATCGATTTCGGAAACAGTCAACGCTGCCCCATAATGACCTATTATACATTTGGAATGCTGTGTAAGAAAGACACATCATTCATTGACAAACTTGATTACATCTTCTGTGATGAACTTCCCAGCCTGTTCACATTTAAAAATATTGGCGAAGACAGAAGCAACCACCAGACCGCAGAGGAAGAAATCAAGCGAGCTATCCAAAGAGGCAATGTAACAGTAATTGCGATGACGGCAACACCGCAAAGTATCTACAAGAATATGAGCGACTGTATAATCAATCCCATTAAGGTTGATAAAGAGCAGCTCCGCCGCTTTGAAACGAAGCAAATTGTCGAATATAACAGTCTCAAAACAGTTTTTAGCAAGGTTTCAAAGGGCGAAATAGGTCTGTGCTATGCCAAACATATCAGAACAATGCAAAGAATTGAAGCGATGGCGGTCACAGCCGGACTATCCCCTATCTGTGTTTGGAGTATACGCAATGCTGGCTATCCAATGACAGAAGAGCAGCTTGCCGTCCGTAAAGAGGTTCTGGAAAATTCAAGGATACCACCCCAATATAATCTTCTGATTATCAATGCCAGTAGTGAAACGAGTATTAAAATCGAGTCGATGGTCGATTATGTAATTGTACATTCTACAGACGAAGATGCTCGAGTTCAAGTTAGGGGCAGAGTAAATCGTGACTTAACACGATTGTATTTGCTGTCTACCGATGCCCTTGATATAGAGGTAGCAGAAAAATTCTTGAACTGCAAACTTTTTGCTGAAGGCAAAAAGGAACTATGCGAAGATTTACACATCTGTAAAAATAGTACAGAGGAAGATATATTCGCATGGACGGGTGTAAAACCGCGCCTTATTAAGGCTGGTTATGTACTAAAAGAAGGTCGCGAGAACAACAAGCGGTATGTCGAGATAACTCTCCCAGAATAAGACTGCCGGAATCGGTAATTCCCTTATGGAAAATGCTGATTCTGGCAGATTTTTTGTTAGAGTAAATTTTCACTTGTAAGGATAAGACTGCGACGCAAGGCCGAGCAAATTTCGCCCTTTATAATTTTCTCTATAAAAGTTATATACGCACTAAACTTGTATAAACGACTTTCGGAAAATCTACTTATTAGTAAAGCACAGGGGGGATTCCTCCGGCTTTGTATACTCGAACGACCGGAGGTAGAATATGAACCTAATGTCTTTTCAAAGTAGTAGAATCAGTCCGCTCGTGCCGCTCGGCACAACACACGGAACAATGGAAAATGCGCGTCTTCACCGCGAAGAAGTGGTAGATGTGGCAAATGAGATTGTTGATAAGAAGTTAGACAGCATTTTGCCGCAGCTTTATCAAGAGGCATACACCAGCGCATATCAGAGCTTTATGGAGGACTTGTCCTTCGATGTGACTACTTGCGTAAATGTCGCGCTTTCGAGCGGTGAAGTCATATTGAATGACAAACGGAATCAACGAATTATCGCAGAACGCATCATGGAGGAACTTAGAAAGCAAATCGGAAGCAAAATGACATTCTCCATTTGACATAGAAAAAGGGGGGCAGATTGTAAATCTGCCCCCTAATTTTATTCGTAGATAGAGGTTGCCAGAGTGCGCCCTTCGATTTGCGCGGAAGCGCAGAATTTCACAAAACTGTCCCCTCACACCTCATCTGCGATATATTCCATAAGATCGGCGGGCTGACAGTCCAGTGCCGCGCAAATTTTGTTCAGTGCTTCGACAGGCAGATGCTTGACTGTGCCTTTGCTGATATCTGAAATTGTTGAGGGCCTGATACCTGTTTTTTCAGCAAGCGCCTTTTGTGTCATGTCTGCTTTCGCAAGCTCAACTTTCAATTTGAATTTTATCATATCTTTTCCACCTTTCAGAGCGGTTTCTTGTAGAACATCATATCACGAAATTCGTGCATTGTCTATACGATAATCGATATATAATATCAAAAATAGTTGCTATAATAACGAATTTCGGTTGACAAATAACGAAATTCGTGATATACTGAATGCAGATACAGGGGAGAATCCCCGAAGATTGAAAGGAGAACTTACAATGTCACAGAATGAAATGGTCGCAAAAATCGAGGAACTGAACGAATTGGAAATCCTTATGGATGGACTCAAGGCACAGGCAGATGCGATTCGCGATGATATCAAATCAGAAATGGCGGCACAGGGCACGGAAGAATTGAATCTCGGCAAATACATTGTCCGCTGGACTTCTGTTCTTAGCACACGGTTTGACACTAAGAGATTCAAAGAGGCATTCGGCGAGGAACTTTATAAGGCATATACCAAGGAAGTCAGCAGCCGCCGCTTTTCCATCGCATAAGAAAAGCCCCTTGCGCAACACGCCGACCAAAGCAGAGCACAAGAGACTTTCACCACAAACCACAAGGGAAAGGGCAAGCACATTATAGCTTGCCCTTTCTTCAAAATCAAGGAGAAATACAAAATGAAAGAGCTTACAAGCTATAACCGTGCTGCGGGGTATTTGAATAAGATTTTTGATTTGCTCAACGCCAGATATTTTGAAAATACACTTTCAAGACCGACTATCACCATACAGTCCACGCCGAAAGCCTATGGACACTTTTCTTTGCGCGATGATACATGGGTGAGCAAGAACGGTGTGAGCCATGAAATCAACATCGGCGCGGGAACGCTCGCAAGACCGATAGAAAACCTGACTGCGACATTACTTCACGAAATGGTTCACTATTGGAACTATGAGAACGGAATACAGGATTGCAGCAGAGGCGGCACATACCACAACAAACGGTTCAAAGAGGCGGCAGAGGCGCGGGACTTATGTATAGAGCATGACGCAAGATACGGTTGGACGATTACATCACCGGCGGACGGCTTGCTTGACTTCATTCTTCAAAATGGACTGACGGACATTTTGCTGAATCGGAATGAGGCGAGCGGCTTTCAAATCACCGGCACAGGGACGCACAGCGGAAACACAAACGGCGCGCCGCCGAAACCGTCGAGCACACGGAAGTATATTTGCCCGTGCTGTGGCATGAGCGTCAGAGCGACAAAGGAAGTCCGCATTATGTGTATGGACTGCGGCAAGCAAATGGAGGTCGTGACATGGGGACGCTGATTTCTGTCATTCTTGTGTGCGTCATCTTTCCACCGGCGAGGCTCTTTTTCCTCTTCCTACTGGTTAGCTTTCTGCGCGACTTTATCAAGCGGCGCTAATAAAAACGGATAGCACCCCGCAAAAAGGGGTGCTATCCCACACGGTTCGTAAAAGGCAGATTTTACGAACACAATTTTTCAGCGATTGCCGCCGCTTTCGCTCTGCGCGCAGAGCATACGAACAAGGCGGCGCGATATTACGAACTTTCGGAGGAAAAATCTATGAACATAAAGACAAAGGCGCTTACCACAGAGCAGTATAAAGAAATAATCACCACAATGAAAAACGGCTTTTGCGGTTGCCGCCCGAATGAGCGCATCGCAACAGCCCTTGTGCTTGAGGGCAATTTAGGTTTGCGCGTTTCCGATATTCTCAGACTGCGCCCGTGCGATATCGTCAGGGACGGCGACCGTTACCGCTTGGAAATCGTGGAGCAGAAGACCGGCAAAGCGCGCGTGTTCACCGTGCCGTTGGTGCTGCAACAGTATATCGAAAACTATTGTCTGCGCTGCGGCATTGAGCGCGCCGATCTGATTTTCCCCATCACAGAACGCGCAGTCCAAAAGCATCTTGCCCTTGTATGCGATTATCTGGGCTATGAGCGCATCAGCACACATAGCTTTCGCAAATGGTATGCGACGGAAATTTATAAAGCTAACGGCTATGACATTGCCTTGGTGCAGCGGCTTTTACAACACAGCAGCGCAACCACGACGCAGCGGTATATCGGCATCGAGCCGCAGAGGATTGAAAAGGCCATTGAAGGACACGCAAGGCTAATATAAAAGTAAAACTGCCAGAATCGGTAATTTCCTTATGGAAAATGCTGATTCTGGCAGAATACATATACTGCTAACTTGCGGCTATTGAATAATAGTTAGATACCAAGACCATGTATCAACCAAACTCATTTCTCCAGATACAATCTGATAGAGGTACAAAGTAACCGTTGCCGTCCCTTCTTGGTGCGGTGTTCCAGTTATTGTATTCCAGTACTCAGAAGCGTAATATCCGCCCACTTCGCAAGATACAATTTCCGGTGCGCTGCTTTGACAAACTATCTTATATCCCTCGGAGGTCCCCGGCCCAGAGACCGGTTGCCCGTCCTTATACACTTCTATATGACTGAATAGTTCTTTGCTTCTATACTCTCCATTTGGCCCTCGAAGCCCGCCAATAGATATTGTCTCGTCATGCACATGATCTGCAATATACCAAGATAGCTTTGGGATATACTCGCTTGATGCTTCAGTGGTCAAGGAGAGACTGGCTTCTTTTTTAGAAGAGGCGATTTTACCTGAGACTCTATTTTGCTTTTCAAGATATGTTTTAGAATTTTTGTATTCTGAAATTTTCTCAAAGTACATGAGTGCCTTATCTTTTGAACTGCTTTTCTCATAGATTTGGACAGCACATAAGTATAGAAACTCTTTAGCTTCTGCACCGTACTTTTCATCTCCTATTAGCTCAGAGAATCCGTTTGCTGCTTTTATATAATCTTGGCTTTGCCCATTATTCCCTTCAAAGTAACTGAGGGATAATAAATACTGGACATCTCTCTTTAATGTAAGAATTTTTTCATCTTTAGAAGAGCAGCTATTTAGTAGCCTATTAGCTGCAAGATAGTATTTCTTTTCAACAAGTTCTTTTACCTTGCCGACGGTAATATCAACAGCCCTGTTATCTGCATCACTATAGCCTTTGATAAGGCTGTACTCCTCATCAGCTTGCTCCCAATCATTCGCATCAATGGCAGCCAGCATCAGATGATAATGGCATTCTTTTTCTTTTTCAGGATTCTTCTCTGCCAACTTCCCATAGTATTCAATCGCAGATTGATAGTCCCCTTCGTCGAAGAGCAGATCAGCGTATGAAGAAAATGATTTCTGTAACATTTCCTTACTATTCTTGAAGCTACCAAGCTTTTCGTATGCCGCGATTGCAGTCAAGTAGTTACCAGTGGAATATGCATCTGTGGCCTTCTTATAGTCTATAGATGGTACAATAAAAGAAATGTATGCCCGAATAAGGACAATCCCTACTAAGAGCATAGCAGCGATAATACTGACTTTCGTTAGCCTTTTTTTTGACACAGCAAGCGCTTCTTGTTTTTCCCTTTCTGCACGCTCTAAACGAGTATTACAATTGTCTCTCAAGCGTTCAATGTCAAAAGCCAATACATAGTTTTTCTCTATATCGCAAATATGACAGTTGAATTCATTATTATTGTTAATTGCGCCGCAATGACAACGCCATAGGTCAAAACAAGTGTCGGCCATAAAATTAGCGCGTTCTCCATATTCCGATTTATACTGTTTTTCAAGCTCCGCATCAACTAAAGTCTCACTTGCGGCTTTCTGCGCGGGCAGTTCAGATAACGGAGTACCGTCAGTCTTCCAAACGGTATTATCAGAGAAAACCACTTCCTCAACGATGACTTGGTACGCGCGTGTGGTATTGTTGGAAAAATAGAGTGGCGTTTTTTGACCAAACTCGCTGTCTCTGTTTGCAGCCAAATCTAATATTTGATGCGTTTCTTTTTCGCCGAGCGGTTGATTAGCGGTATCGTGTGGGAGCAGGGAAACAGTGATTGCTTTGATAACTTTGCTGTTGATATTTTTGAATTTCAGTTGTGCGAGAACCTTGCCAGTCTGTGTGTCTTTCAGAAGTGCACCGGCGGTAATGATGACAGGAGAACTTGGCGCATATAATTGACCGGACAAGGAGTAAAGTTTTTCAAATCTATTGCTCACGATATTACCCTCACTTTATAGTTCAGGGAGTTCGTCGGTCGCGCTTAGGGTATCTTCGCTGATAGATTCGCGAACACTTTTAGCGGTGTTTTGCTTGATATCATCGAGGATCTGAATGGCTTCACCGATTGCATAGATCCCAACGTTTACAACGATTGATGTTGCAATCCAGATAATTACACCTAATGTATCAAGATAATCTGCTGCTATCAAAACGTACATAAAAATAAAACAGGCAACAGCGTTGAGAATAGCATAAACCTTGAAAAATCTCGCAACAGTATTATTTTCGTACTCCATGATGGGCCTCCCCAAATATTTTTGTAAGATAATTATGCCGGAATCGGTAATTTCCTTATGGAAAATGCTAATTCTGGCAGATTCCTTGATAAATTCAGTGCAGGCAAAAGGCACACTTTTTTATTGGCTTTTTCCCCTCCGGCAAATATGACATGGCTGAATCTAAGTCAGAAAATACTAAACGATGTTCTTCTCTAATCAACGACAGCCTGCACCTGCCGTCATGTGAGTCAGCGTTGTGGACGGTTCTTGAATTTGTGTTTAGGAGATATTTCATAGAAATCCCACTTTCTTTTATCCCTCAATATTATCGCCATCAGGGTCGCAGGAGTTACAATATAGGTCATACTCATTCTGTGTCTTGTTAGGACAGGTGTCGTTTTTACCCATGCAATACGCCGTCATCATAAGAATAGTCCTTACCAACTGACTGATCTTTCATCCAGTCCTTAACATCGTCTTGTGCATAGCCTGAAGAAGATGAAGCGGACGAGGAGGATGAATAAGACGATTTTGAAGAGGAGGAATAAGAGGTTGAATCACTTGAATTGGAATGGGAGGACGTTTGGTAGTAGTTTGAGAATACTGCGACACAAGAATAAATAATGAGAACCAAAAGAATTATGATGAAACCAACAGGCACTTTTTTGCGAGATTTGCGAGATGAGTTTTCTTGTTTATCAAGGGAGTGATTGCTATCCATAATACAAAACCACCTTTCTTTTTATAAGGGAAAATGTCAGAATGTAGTCTGATATTTACATCATATAACTCCCGTTAGTTGTTGTCAATGACTAATAAATAGTGTTTTATGAAACACCCGATTGTTGTTACTCTGTAACAGAACGGGGTGAGTGCAATGCTAAAAAATCTTCGACTTCTGCGGGAAGAAAAAGGGATGTCCCAAAAGCAGTTGGCTGATTGTATCGGCGTAAGCCAGCAGTCTATCAACAAGTATGAGAATCATAATGTTGAACCTGATATCAGCGCACTGATACGAATTGCTGATTGCTTTTCTACCTCAGTAGATTATATAATTGGTCATACCGAAGAAAGACGCCCCATTGCGCCGCTGGCGGCATATAATGCGGACAGCGAAGAATTTGCATTGCTGCAAAAGTATAGGAATCTGTCGGAAAAGCAAAAACAGTGTGTGAATATGTTGATTGAAACCTACAACGAATAGTTGTGGAGGGGAGGATTCTGCTATGCCGAAAAAAGTAGATGAAAACGGCTTTGAGATATTCACAGGCGGTTCTGGCCGAAGAGAAGGTCAAAAGCTCAAGCCCTATCTGGTGATGCAGTATCTTCTAAAGAAAACAGATGAAAACAACTGTGTCACGGCAGAGGAAGTCGTCGGCTACCTTCAAGAAAACTGCGGAATTGACGCAGAACGTCGTTCCATTTATCGGGATATCAGAGAAATCAACAAAGCCTATCTTATGCTTGAGGAAGGCATTGATATCTACGCGGCAGAAGAAATGTTGGAAAACGACAAAACCAGGCGACTCATTATTTACGACACGATCAAAAAAGGGTTTCGTGTCAATACCGCCCGCCGCCAGTTCAAACTCAAAGAAATTCGCCTTTTGGCTGAGTGCGTATATTCGGCTAAGTTCATCGAAAAAAGGGAAGCCAGCCGATTAGTAGATATTGTTGTGGACTCCGTCAGTGAAACACAGGCCGACACTATTCGCCACGAAGCGTATTTGACGGATAGGGTGAAGACAAACAATGAACAGGTTCTTGACAACTTGAATAGTATTGACATAGCCATGAGCAAAATCAAGAGCGGCAAGGAACACACCCCTGAAAAAATCAGCTTCAAATATTTGAAGTACACTATTCAAGACATCAACAAGCCCATTGAGCGCCGCAACGGTGAGCGGTATATCGTTAGCCCGTATCGTTTGCTTATCAGCGATGGGAACTATTACCTATTAGGCTTTGACGATGACAAACAGGCGATGCGTACCTACCGCATAGACCGCATGAAAGATGTAAAGCGCATAGGCGCGCCGCGCGAGGGAGCAGAAGCCGCCAAAGCCATTGAAATCAGTAAGTATTCGCAGCAATGCTTTTCCATGTTCGGCGGCGAGACAACAAGAGTAAGAGTGCAGTTTGAAAATGAGTTGCTGGACACGATGATTGACCGCTTTGGAAAGTCCGGCGCGCAATATGCAAAAGTCGATGAAGAACACTTTGAAATTACTGCGCAAGTAAGAGTCAGCGATATGTTTTTCTCATGGGTGTGCGGCTTTGGCAAGCGCGCAAAAATTGTCTATCCAGAACGTATCATAGATGAATTTACCGCGTTTCTTGACGGAATAAAAAGTATCTACAAAGTCGATTCAAACTTGTAAAAAAGATGTATCAAAGCAAACAGAAAGTCGCAAGAAAGTTGACACTTTCTTGCGACGCTTTTGTAGCCTCATTGCCCTGTTTTGTTGTAAAATGTTGCACCTCACGAGAGGTGAAATAGTAAAAAAGTGAGATATATCATGGATTCCGAGGTCTCATAATTTATGCTTCACACGCAGGAGGTCACTGGTTCGAGTCCAGCAGTCTCCACCAAAACCTCACTTCTTCGGAAGTGAGGTTTTTCTTGTTTTCGGCAAAAGGAAAGACATCGTGTCTTTCTCGGGAAAAACAAAAAGAGGGAACGGAAAAACCGTTCCCTCTTTTTTCATCAGATAGTGGCCGCTTACTTGGCGGCGCGGTAGAGGAAGGAAACGATCTGCGCACGCAGGCAGTTGCTGTTCGGGGAGAAGGTGGTGTCGCTCGTGCCGGTGGTCACGCCCGCGTTGACGGCCCACTGCACGGCGGGGGCGTAGAAGGCGCTCGCGCTCACATCGGCAAAGGCGTTCGTGCCCTCAGCCGCCGGTGCGCCGGCCGCTCTCCACTGGAAGGTGACAGCCTGTGCGCGCGTGACGGAAGCATCCGGGGAGAAGGTCGTGCTGCTCGTGCCGGTGGTCACGTTGTTTTCCACCGCCCACGCAACGGCCTTTTCGTAATACGCGCCGCTCTTCACGTCGGTGAAGGACGTGGTCATGGACTTCGGCTCGGGGCTGCCGTTGGCTCTCCACAGGAAGGTGACCATCTGGCCGCGCGTGCAGCCCGCGTTCGGCGCAAAGGTCGTGGCGGTCGCGCCGGAGGTGATGTTCTTCGCAACGGCCCAGACAACGGCGTCGGCATAGTAGGCGTCGTCGGCGACATCGGTAAAGGGAAGCGACGCGGAGCCGTCATAGTTCTTGTCGCTCAGGACAGAGGAGAAGAGGAAGTTGCTGAGGTAGGCATATTCGTCTCTCTGGTGGACCTTATGGGTGAGGGAGTTGGCAAAGAGGACGACATTCATGCCGTTTTCCTTGTAGGCAAAGCCCTGCACGCCGCCGTTCATGTAGGCCTTGAAGCCCGCGGCGCGCTCGGCAGTGTTCGTGGGGATGAAGCCTTCGGTGGGCGTCTTGGTCTTATCGCTCTTGACGAGGACCGTCGCGGAGGCGGGGACCTTGGAGAAGTATCCGAGGCCGTAGGCGTAGAGGATATCGTCGCCGTCAGCAATGTAGCTCGCGTTCACAAGGGTCTTGTTGGGATAGACAACAGGGGTCAGGCAGTCCATCGCGCCGTCCAGCTCGGTGTATTCCACGCCAGCGATGAGGTCAGAGGCAGAGGACGCTGCGGAATAGCTGTAACCGATGTACGGCAGGCCGTTCTTCACGGCGGTCTTCGCCGCGGCGTCGAGCTTCGTCGCACCTGCGGCGGCGTCCGCCTTGGTCACGTCGGAGGTCGTGGTGAAGCCCATGAGGTTCATCGCGGCGGTATCATAGTTCCAGCCGGCGCTCTGGCTGATCTGCGGCGTGTAGACAAATCCCTTCTCGCTTTCAGCAGGCGTGCCGGGGACGTAGACGGTCGGGGACTTGGTGATGATCTTCGCCTTCACGCTCGTCTTGTCGACGCCCGCGGCAGAGAGCAGATACTTGCCCGCGACGGTCTGATAGTCGGCGTAGGAGCAGATGAAATCGCCCATGTGGTCGCCGCTCGTGACCATGCCGACGGTCTTGCCGGCCTTGAGGAGCTCGTTGACGGCGGCGGTGGAGTCTTCGGAGGCGTTGGAGAGGATGACGTCCTTATTCTTGTCGCCGGTGAAGCAGGAGGTCAGCGCCTTGGTGTAAGCGAGGGCGTCGTCGTGATCCATCGCTTC
>OGUQ01001722.1_pt1 | contig 16971 bp, 12 predicted proteins | sample 1574701 | NCBI WGS metagenome assembly OGUQ01 (sample SAMEA2582087, study PRJEB24529) | metagenome | biome: Human gut stool | place: China | collected 2011 | reverse complement strand
GGTAAAGTATTAAAAATATAAAAAATGTGAAAATATGTGAAAAAAGTGTTAAGTTGTAGAAATAAATTTAAATACTTTAAGTCTAAAAAAAATTATGGTATAATTTATGATAGGAGGGAGATTTAAATATGAATAAAAAGGAATTTAAAACTCTTGATGAACAACTTAGTATTTTTAAAAGTAAAGGTCTTACTATAAATGATGAAGAAGAAGCAAGAAATATACTTTTAAAAGAAAATTACTTTTTTATAAATGGATATAGAAGAGTATTAATGGTTTCATCAAAAGAAAAGAAATTTGTAAAAGGTGCAACCTTTGATGAATTATATGCAATTTTTATGTTTGATAGAGAATTTAGAAATATATTATTTAAAAATTTATTAATAATAGAAAATAATATTAAGAGTATAATGTCATATAAGTTATCTATTAAATATGGTTATAAAGAGAAAAATTATTTAAAAGAATCAAATTTTACAACTGACAATAAAGATAAAAGAAGAGTTAACGATGTAATAAATAAAATGAAAAGACAAATTAGAGTAAATAGTCAAAACCATAGTGCAACACTTCATTACATAACAAATTATGGTTATATTCCGTTATGGGTACTAGTAAAAGTGCTGTCATTTGGTTTAATAAATGAACTTTATGGAATACTAAAACCAGAGGATCAAAAAGAAATTGCAGATCTTTATGAAATTGAAATGGAAGATATGGAAGTATACTTATCATTACTTGCAAATTATAGAAATCTGTGTGCACATGAAGATATAGTGTTTGATCATAGAACACAAAAATATATTTCTAATACTAAATATCATAATGAACTAAAAATAAAGCAAGATGAATTTGGTGAATACATAAAAGGAAAAAATGATATATTTGCGTTAATAATAATATTAAAACAAATGCTTACAAAAGATGAATTTATGCATATGATGGATGAAATAAATCTTAAACTTCAAGATTTAACATGGCAAATAAAATCAGTAAAAATTGAAAAAATATATGATACATTAGGTTTCCCAGAAAATTACATGGATTTAATAAATATAGAATAGAGGATGATAATATGAAAGATAGAAAAAGATTATTTAAATATTTTTTAGCTTATGTATTTACAATATTTAGTGCTGTATTTGCAGTTATTATATATTTAAAATATTTTCCAGTAGAATCAAAAGTAATAACAGAAAAGAAAACAGTTAATGAAACAAAATTAAGTGAAACAGCGATAGAAGATGCAATAGATAAAGCATATGATTCTGTTGTAACTGTAGAAAGTTATAAAAATAATCAAAATATAGGTAGTGGATCAGGATTTGTATATAAAGTAAATGATAATAAAGGTTATATACTTACAAATCATCATGTAATAGATTCTGCAGATAAAATAGAAGTTATTTTGTCAGATAACGAAACAGTAGAGGTTAAATTACTTGGTAGTGATGAATATACTGATATAGCAGTTCTTTCAATAGATAAAAGTAAAGTTAAAAAAGTTGCTACTTTAGGTGATAGTGATAATATTAATTTAGGATCAACAGTAATTGCGATTGGTAGTCCTATGGGATCAGATTATAGTGGCTCTATAACAAGAGGTATTATATCTGGTAAAGATAGAATGATAGAAACAGATTCTATAATAGCAAAAGTAATACAAACAGATGCTGCAATAAATCCTGGTAATAGTGGTGGCCCACTTGTTAATTTAGCAGGTGAAGTAATAGGTATTACATCTATGAAACTTGCAACAGAAGAAATAGAAGGTATGGGATTTGCAATACCAATAAATGATGTTAAGAACTATGTTACATATCTAGAAAAAGGTGAAGAAATAAAAAGACCATCAATAGGTATATCAGTAATAAATACTAGTGATAGATATAGTTTATATATGAATAATATAAGTGTAAATACAAGTGAAACTGGTGTTGTAATAGCAAAAGTAGAAAGTGGTTGTTCAGCAGAAAAAACAGGACTTAAAAAAGGTGATATTATAACTAAGTTTGATGATAATAAAGTAACAAGTATAAGTACACTTAGATATTATTTATATCAATATAAAACTGGTGATACAATAAAAGTAACATATATAAGAGATGGAAAAGAAAGTACACTTGATATGAAATTAATTGAAAAAGACTAGAAAAACTAGTCTTTTTATGTTAAATTATAAATAGGTGTTAAGTATGAAAAATATAAAAACTTCAAAGTTTAATTATTTTATATTATTTATTATTCCAATAATATTTTTTGTAATGGAAAATTTTACAATAGACAATGATTTTTGGTTTACAATAGCAGAAGGAAAATATGTACTAAAAAATGGATTTCCACATACTGTTCCATTAACTATTTATAATAATTTAGATTTTATATATCAAAGCTGGGAAACTGGTGTAATCTTTTATTTGATACATAAATATTTTGGATTATATGGAATGTTATTTTTTGTTATTATTATATTAATAATTATTACATATTTTTATTATAAATTATGTATGTTAGTTTCAAATAAAAATAAAATGTTATCAACAATAGTTACAATAATTACTATGAGCTTATTAGCAAATACATTTATTACGACAAGACCACAAATATTTACTTATTTAAATTTAATATTAGTTCTTTATATTATGGAATTATATGCTAAAACAAATAATAAAAAATATTTATTAATTTTACCAATAATATCTTTAATACAAATAAATATGCATGGAATGTTTTTCTTTATGCTATTTATATTTATGCTTCCATATATAGTTAATGCACTTAAATTTAATTTTAAAAATAGTAACCAAAAAAAATATGATTTAAAACCAATTGTATTAATAATGATAATTATGCTATTAACAGGATTAATAAACCCTTATGGAATAAAAAATATATTATATGTATTTACTTCATATGGACAAAAGATTTTAAATGAAACCATAATTGAATTAGTTCCATTATCATTTTCATCATCGTATGATAAAATAATCATTTTTATAATATTTTTAGTTTATTTCTTATATTTTAAATCTAAGAATATTCCAATAAGATATTATTTGTTATTATTTGGAACAACATATCTTGCATTTGATTGTTCAAGAAGTATAGCACTATTTATAATAGGAGCTTTATTTCCATTATCATACTTATATAAAGATAAAATAATAAATATTGATATTGAAAGATTTATACCATTAATATTAAAAAATATTATTGTAATTAGTTTTTTAATTGTTCCAATATCATCTATAATTTTTATTAAAAGAGATTTTTATCCAGAATCAAGAGAACCTATAGATTATTTAGTAAAAAATTATAATAAAGAAAATATAAAATTATATATTAATTTTAATGATGGAAGTTATGCTGTTTATAAAGAAATAAAGGTAAATATTGATCCTAGAGCAGAAGTTTATCTGAAAAAAAATAATCATAAGAGTGATATTTATGATGAATATACAAAATTAGGAAACAATGAAATCGATTATAAAGATTACATAAATAAATATAAGTTTACGCATATTTTAGTTAATGAAGATGACCCAATGTATAATAAATTAAAAAAAGATAGTTGTGGTTATACTTTAATAAAAAAATTTAATAAATACAATTTATATGCTAAATTATAATTAACAAATATTTACATTTATATAAATAATTAGTTGACAATTGCAAATAATAATTATAAAATAAATGTATAAATAAAAAAAGTTGGGAGGAAATATATATGTTAGATGCTTTATTATTTTTAGCTAATAAAACAGCATCATCTGTATGTACTGGTGGAATTGCTTCAGTTGTTGGTCTTGCAAAAATGGTTATAAAAGTACTTCAATTAGTTGTTCCAATTGGTTTAATTATTATGGGAACAATTGATATGGCAAAAGCTGTAATTGCTGGTGATGAAAAGAAAATGAAAGAAGCACAAAAACCATTTATTAAAAGAATTATAGCAGCTGTTATAGTATTCTTAATACCAATAATTGTAAATATGGTTTTAAGTTTTGTAACAACAGGTAATAGTGATTGGATTGATTGCTGGAATAGTGCCGAATGGAATGGTGCAATTGATGTTAGTAACGATTTAGATAATGGAAAAAGATAAAATCTATTAAAAGGAAAATAAATTATTTTCTTTTTTTTTATTTTATGTTATGATTATAGTGAGAGAGTAGGGATTATTATATATGAAAAAGCCTTTTATTAAAATTTTAATAATATTATCGATAATTTTTATATCATTTTTTGTTGGAAAAACTAGTGCACTCGCAAGTGGTTTTGAAAATTCCATTAAGTGTACTTATGTTTTACCAATTGATTACAACATTGGTAACGTAGGTAATCTAAATTCAGAGGAATTGAAAATAACATATGAAGATGGAAATTTTGTATATGTTAACACGTACAACAACAATCCGAACGAAAAATTTAAGGAAGGAAGTTTTAATAAGTATATAAATGGAAAAGGTGATGGTTCTAAAGAAAAAAGAGGAGAAAATTATAGAACATGTCCATCATATATACGTTTTAGAAAAGTGTTTAATGACTATATAGTTGAACCTATAACGTTTAATACTTTTAAAGAAAAATTGGATCAAATAGATTCTTCAAAAAATGCAGTTCTAAATAGTAACATTTATGTAACTAGTGGCGTAAAAATTGAAAATGGTGAATTTGTTGCTTCAAATAAAAATAATATAACGGGAATGTCTGCAATTGTTAAATCATATAATCCTTATCCTTTATATTTAAAAGAACAAGTAATAGATGGTAAGGTTGAAAATGGAAAAGCCAAAGAGGCTATAAAGAATTATTTTAATTATTTATATGGATTTTCTGGCGATAATTCACAAAATATTGGGTCAACAAAAACACTAAATATAACTGATGATTTAATTAAAATAAGAGTTAAGTATTCTACAGAATCTGGCACTTATATTACAGTAAAAAAGCAATATGTTAATATTACAAATTACGATTTTAATGATTATGAATCATTTAAAAAATATTGCCTTTCTGATTATTCTAAAAAGATAGAGTATGATGCAAATATGTCAAAAAGTGAATGGGAAAATAGGCAAATTATGTTTTACTATATTGATAATTATAATAGACTTATTTCACTACTACAAAAAGATTCAATTTATTCAAAAATTTATCCAACTAGTTATAAGGACACAGCATATAATACAATTATTTATTTAAAAAATATTTCTTCTGTTAAAAATTTTGAGGTAAAAATGAAAGAAGCAGATGAAAGAAACGAATCTAAGTTAACTTTGTCTGGGAATATATGTGTAGCAGAATGTGCTGATGAAACAGGTAAAATTCCGACTAATTCATCTACATTATCAAATTGTCAATTGCGTAATCCAAATTATATAAAATGTGATGAATGTAGAACAAAAAACTGTGCGAATGTTCCAGCTGGAAGTCTTGAAGCATGTATAAAGGGATGCTATGGCGAAGAAAATTATAACAGAATTTCTGAAATTAGAGATAATAATGCAGAAGCTCTTGAACAGCTAACAAAGACTCTATATAGTGTTTCTGCACCTAGTCTAACTATAAAGTTCGATAATAGATATAAGGTAAATTGTAGTGATTTTGAAACTTTACATACTATTTATTTGATATTAGAAATAACTGCTCCAATTGCGGTTATAGTTTTGGGATCATTAGATTATGCAAAAGCTGTTATGGCATCCGATATAGAAAAAATGGAAAAGTCAAAAAAGAAATTCCCTAAAAGATTGTTATTACTTTTATTATTTGTATTTGTTCCAATAATTATACAAATAATGTTAAATTTGTTTTCATCATCAAATGATGGTATTGATTTAGATACAAATCTTATGAAGTGTATAATATCAGGAAAGTAGGAGGTATAAAATGGGTGGTTTATTTAGAAAATTACTTATATATATTTGTAAGCCAGTTTATAGTTTAATTGTATATGTATATAAAATATTTTATTCTATAGCAACAACAAGGTTTTTAAATAATGATATTATTCAACAGTTAAGTTCTAATATATATATTCTAGTAAGTGCTATTATGCTATTTGCTTTTTCAATAACAATTTTATCAGCAATAGTAAATCCAGATTTATTAACAGATAATAAAAAAGGAGTGACAGCATTATTCAAAAGATCAATAATAGCTTTAGCATTGATGGTTTTAGTACCATTTGCTTTTGATGAACTATATAAAATTCAGGATAATGTAATGTCAAATAGTTTAATAGAAAGAATTGTTGTAGGTATAAGTTATGAATGTGATTCGGATTCTAGTTCTGATTGTGAAAAGGGTGGAAATGGTGGGCAAGTGATTGCAGGTACATTAATATCCTCAGTTCTATATCCTGAAGAGAAATTAGCTGATTCAGATGGAGAAATTAAAGTTCCAGCAAATATATCTGAAAGTTATGAAAAAATGGTTTCTGAAAATATTAGATACATGGGAGCAATAGCAAAAAATATAAATGTTACTGTTGATGGCTCAGGTGGAAATGATAATCAAGTATTAAAATGGGATTTTGACGATGATGCTTATGCATTTCATTTTGATGGACTTTTAGCAGTTGTAGTTGGTCTTGCTATATTGTACATTTTAGTAATATATGCAATTGATGTTGCAGTTAGAGTTTTCAAACTTGCATTTTTAGAATTAACTGCTCCAATATCAATAGTTGCATATGTTGGTGTAGGTGATAAAATGTTATCATCATGGTTTAAGGAACTTGGAAAAACATATGCAGAGTTATTTGTTAGAATAGTTGCGATTGCATTCTATTTATTTTTAATACATAATTTAGATTCATTTATGGGTGCCTTTACATCATCAGATAGTGATTGGACATTTGTTCTAAAGGTGTTCTTTATGGTAGGTATGTTAATATTTGTTAAACAAGTTCCAGATATGCTTGGTAGAATATTTGGCGTAGATATCAAATTAAAAGGTGGTATTGCTGGGCGTCTTGGTTCAATGGCAGGTGTTGGTGAACAAGCTAAAAAAGCGTGGACAGGTCTTACAAATTTGGCAAAAGCAGCACCTTTAGTTGCTGGTGCTGGTTTAGCTGCTGGTGCTAAAGCTATAGGAGGAAAAGTTGGAGAAACAGGTTTAGGTCAAAGTATAAGTAATAATGCTGCTGTTCAAAAATTGAAGAATGGTATGGGAAAAACATCAGAAGTTGGATCAAAAATTAAAACCGGAATTAGTAATGCAACTTCTGCAGTAAAAGCAGCTGCAAATGAAAGCAGTCCATTTAAAGCATATGATAAATTGATGTATAGTGAGGGTGGCAAAGGTGCCGTACGAAAACAACAAGCTTCATGGGAGAAAAATGAAAAAGCAAAGTCGGAAGCAAGAGAAAGTTTGTCAAAAATTATTGGTGCAAATATTCTTGATTCAAATGGAAATGTTGTTGATGACTCATTAGCTACAGTTGATAATTATAGTAAGATGGTTGATGGTATGAATGGACACACAGAACAACAAAGAAAAGCGATGACTAATTATAATTCTAAACAAAATAAATTGTTAACAGCTCAAAAAGATAATCAAACTATTAATCAAATAAGAACTGCAATAGAAAATAAGATGAATTCATCAAGCGGTCAACAAAAATCGGATCTTTCAAATATTTTATCTAATTTAGATCTAGGAATGTATCAATCTGGTGCTCAATTAAAAAGTGATTTGAGTGTAGCATTGTCAAAAGATAATTTTGGAGCACAATTTACATCTAATATATCATCAGTTTTAGATAGTTTATCAAACAAAGCTAGTTCTCTTGGATCTGTTGATTCATATGCTACAAATGTTGAAAAAGCACAAGAGGAATTTAGTAGAGCAGATTCAACATTAAATGATGTTATTAGTAAAGCAACTGCCGATCAACAAGTTGTTATGAAGGAAGCAAGAACTATAAGTAAAAAGATGAATGAAGCTAATGTTAAGAGTAACTCCCAAGTAAATGTTATAAATCAACCTATGCAACCATCAAACTCATCAAATACATCTGGGACAAACTCGTCATCAAGTTCACAAAGTTCAGGAGAAAGTTTAAACATTGATTTTTCAAATTTTTCAAATACGATTGAAAATTCAAAGTACACTACGCCTGATATAACAGGAGTAAAAACAGGATTAAATTTAAATCAACAACAAGTGGATAAACAAAATGAAGATAGTGAAAAAGCCAAATTGGAAGATGATGTAGAAAGATTAATGAGAAAATATGATCAACAGGATTCAAATGATAGGGAATCTAAATTTAAACTAAAAGATGATGATAAATAAAAAGGAGTGTGATATATAGTGAATTATTTAATCCCTGCAAATGCTAAAAGGGGAACATTAATATTTGGTATGTTTAATAGATTCGATTTATCTTTATTTGGTATAGGTGCTATAGTATCAATAATTTTATTGCTTACTATTTCACCAGAAACTTTTAGTATAGCATTATTATGTTTATCACCTTTGTTTATATGTACATTTTTGGTAGTTCCTATTCCAAATTATCATAATGTACTTACATTAATAAGAGAAATAATAGATTTCTTTTATGGAAGAAGAAATTATAAATGGGAAGGTTGGTGTTATAAAAATGAATTCAAGTAGTATATATACTGAAAATTGGATATCTGTTAAAGATATTAATAATAATATGATTATTCTTGATAATAAACAAATGGTAACTGGTGTTAAAATTCAACCAAGAAATATATTTATATTAGAGGAAAATTATCAAAACCAAATAATTGATCAATTCAAAACATTTTATAATCTTATTGATTATGAATTTTGGTTAATTATTGCTGATAGACCAGTTGATATAAATTTATATATTTCGCAGTTACAACTACAATTAAATGATACACAAAGTCCAGTTTACAGAAAATTAATTATGGATGATATATCAAAAGCAGAATTATTTATGAATAATGGTATTGTTGACACAGAATACTTTATATTGTTTAAAGAAAAGGATACAGAAATAATTCAAAAAAGAATAAGAGAACTTATTAATAATTTAGTTAGTTGTGGACTTATTGCTTCACAAACTTCTAATGAAGATTTAAGAATGATTTTAGATAATTTCTTAAATGGTGGTTTAAGTTATAAAAGTGGGACGGTGATTGAAAATGCTTCTTAAAAAGGAAATAGCTCCAAAAGGAATGACATTTAATACAGCTGATTTTGTAATTAGTGATAAGTTTGCGACTATATTAACAGTTCTATCTTATCCTAAATATATAACACCTGGTTATTTGTCTAGTTTAACATCAGGTATGGCTGGTGTTAAAATTGTTATAAAGCATATACCAGTTGCATTTGAGGTAGTATCTAAAATGCTTAATAAACAATTAATAGAATTATATGATAGATATCAAAAAGAATCAGATGCAACTTATCAAGAAAGAATAAGACAAGACTATGAGTCATTAGAAAACTTTATCAAAGTTATAACTACTAATCAGTCTAAGGTATTTGATTTCCAAATGCATATAATGATTACTGCTGATACAAAAGAGGAACTAGAAAGAAGAAAAATTTCATTAAAATCAACACTAGAAGCAATGGAAATGAGAGCAGTTCCATTAAGGTTTGAACAGGAAAAAGTGCTAAAATCTTGTTTACCAATATTTGGAAAGCAAGATATTGAAGATAGAATTGGTACACCAATTCCATCTCCAACACTTGCAGCTATGTATCCATTTGTATTTGATAGTATTAAGGATCAAGGTTTAGCATGCTTGCTTGGTGTAGACTTTTCTGGTGGTATAATTTTATTTAATCAATTCTTATATCAAATAAAGAAAGAACACAACAGAAATAATGCTAATATGATTATCCTTGGTACATCTGGTAGTGGTAAATCAACTGCGGCCAAATTACTATTAAGATCACATGTTAGAAATGGTTATAGAATTATTGCTATTGACCCTGAAGGTGAACTTGAGCCAATGGCTAGATTATATAATGGTGATTTTATTGATTTAGGTAGAGGTGGAGAATTTGGAATGATTAATCCACTTGAAATAGTACCTGATGCTGATGAAGAAGAATCATCAAGAGGTTTAGGATATGCAGTTTTAGCTAAAGCACTTCAAACCTTAAAAGCATTTATGAAATACTATGATCCATCAATAGAAGAAGATGTATTAACTTTATTTAATGAAGTTGTTGTTGAAACATATCAAAGATTTAATATAAATATTAAAACTGATTTTACAAAATTAACAAGCGAAGATTTTCCAACATTTAGTGATGTCTATACAACAATAAGAGGAAGAATATTATCTTATGGTGAAGCAACAAGAGAAAGAGACATAATGGAAAAATTAGAAATAAAAGTAAGACCATTAGTAACTGGTGGACTTGAACATTACTTTGATGGACATACAACTATTAGTCCTAGATCTAATTTTGTTGTATTTAATATAAGAGAATTAATAAATGCTGAAAAAAATGTTAAAAATGCATTATTCTTTAATATATTAAAATATGCTTGGGGATTATGTTTAGACCCTAATCAAAATACTGTACTTCAGGTAGATGAAGCTCATACTTTACTTGGTAATGATAATACTCTTGGTGCTGATTTCTTAGCACAAGTACAAAGAAGAGCTCGTAAATATAATAGTGGTACTATAATTATTACACAACAACCAAGTGATTTCGCTGCTCCAGAAGTATTAATGCAAGGTAAAGCAATATTTGATAATGCTTCATATTACTTAGTAATGGGACTTAAAAAGCAAGCAGTTGAAGATTTATCTAAATTAATAGATTTAAATGATAATGAAAAGGAAAATATTAAACGTTATAATCAAGGTGATGCATTATTTGTATGCGGAAGTAAACGTATGCAGATAAGTGTAATTGCGACTGATTCAGAACTTGATTCATTTGGATCAAGAGGAGGATTATAATAAATAATTAGTAGTAAAAGGTGGTGATTAAATGGAAGAAAACAATGATTTTGAAAAGTATGATGGTCATGAAGAATCAATAGAAACTTTATTGGGTACTAATGAAAAATCATCTTCCATGACATCACGTGAAAGAGTAGATGATGTTTTAGAAAATGAAGGTGCAGATGCCTTATCAAAGTTTGGTGTACCAAAGAATCTTGGTAAAAAAGCTATAAAAAAAGATGGCGGTACCTTTATGCCAACACATGGTCCTACTCAAAAAATGGCAAAAAATTATTCTAGAAATAAATTAGCACAAGGATTAGATAAGATTGATGAAGTAAAAAATGGTAAAAAATTAGGATTAAATAGTAAAAAAAATCCTACTAATTCCAAAAACAGTGATAAAACATCTAATAGAATAAATAATGCAAAAAATAAAAGAAATATTTTTTCAAACAGAAAATTTAATGGAAACAAAACTAATAGTGAAGAAACAGAATCAGATCAAAAGCAGGAAAGTAAACAAAGTATAAAAGATAAAATTGGTTCTAAAATTAGTGGTAAAAACAAAACTAATACACAGGGTAAAGTTGATTCTATTGTAAAACAAACTATAAGTGGATTTGCAAAAAAAGCATTAATTGCAGCTGCGCCATTTATAATAGGTTTTATATTATTAATAGTATTAATATTCTTTGTAATAGAATTAATTTTAGGCCCAATAATGGAAGCTTGGGGTTATATTGACGAAGCAATAACAGGTACAGCAAATTTTAGTGAGAAATTAACTAATTTTTATAGTGGTTTTGGTTTTCAAGATTCAAAGGAAGCCTTTTATGATGAATTAGATGATTTATGTGATAGATATGGATGTTCTAATGATGGCTCTGGGTTAGATGTTCCATTATTACTTTCGACTTTATTTTATACTGAAGGTATGGGATACGATACTGCATATGATGAAGTCGAAGCATTAGATGCGATAGATGCATCGGTATTTGGTGAAGGTTCGCCTACAGGATTATTTAATGTCGTTAGAGGATATTTAAGAAATAAATTTGATGAAGCACAACAAACTGTTGATGAAAATGGATTAACATATAATGCAGGTAAAATTTATAGATTAAGAAAACTAGCTAGGAATCAATTTCATACAGATTTCTTTGGTAATGCAACTAGAGAAGGCGAAGAAAAAACAATGGGATTAGGAGAGTTTTTAAAAACATATGGTAAAAATATAGGAAAAGACATTGTAAATTTACTTGAGGGTCTTATAAGTACGAGTTGGAATTCTATAAATGTAGCACTCAAAGAACTTTATGCTTTTATCGTTGGTTCAGAATATTCTGGTTCGTTTTTTGATAATGCTGGAGAGGCTGCGCAAGATGTTTTACATACAATTACGCAACTTATTGGGGATATATTTTATGGTATACTTGATATAACTGATATTTCAATTTCGTTAAACGGAGTAACCATTAAATATAAAACATGGAAATATGATGAAGATAATTATAAAAATTATTTAATGAAATATTATTTTGAACATATGCCTGAATTCAAAAGTATGATAAAAGGCTTAAGTGACGAAGCTAAAGAAAATAGAAAAGAACAATTATATAATGATATATTATCAAACAAAAAATTATTTGAGGATATATTTTTACAATATCAAAATAGTAGTAGTGAAAATTATGTTGAATCTTGTTTAGGAGCGATTAATCAAACATTAGTTAATAATTTGAATAAACCTGTTGATATAGCAGAAAATTTTAATGTTTCATTTGATGAAAATTATTCATATGGCATAGTAAATGGAAAAAATCATAATGGTGTAGATTTAAATACAACAACTGCTGGGGTTAACTTAGGATCAAATGTATATTCGGTTGCTAATGGTAAAATAGTTTCTATTGAAGATTCAAATTGTAATGATAAGGTTTGTGGTAAATCAATAAAAATAAGCCATGATATTAATGTAGATAATGAAACATTTAAGTTTTTTACAATATATTCTAATGTTGACGCTAAAAATGGATTAAAAGTTGATTCTACAGTAGTTAAAGGTGATACAATAGGTACTATAAATAACAGTACTGATAATACAGAAGGATTACATTTTATATTTTTGGATGCTAATAGTGATGCAAATGGTGTTGCTATTGATCCAACAAATTTATTTGTTATTTGTTCAACTAGTGCAGATGATTGGATGATTCATCAGTCGTCTATTTCTAAAGCAGAATTTGCAACAAAATTACAGAATTATTGTACAAATAATACATGTGGTTCATCTATGCAAATGTTTGTGAATAATGCAGATCTAATATATGATACGTCAAAAAAATATAATGTAAGTCCAGAACTCGTTGTTGTTCGTGCTGTAAATGAAGGATTTTCGCCAGGAAATAATAATGGAAGCAATAACTATTGGGGAATTGGATGTACAAATTCTGGTGGAATTAATGCTTGTTATACATATTCATCACTATCAGAAGGAATAAAAAGTTTTGCAAGCATATCACCTGTAAAAAATTCTCAAACTGCATCAGAAATGATGTCAACATACGCATATATTGGTGATTATTGGTACAATCCTGGTAGTTCTGCTCGAGGTGGATGTTATTATTATCCATATATCAATGGCTATATGTTAACAAGTAGATCTAATGTTGTTGCTGGATATTGCTCTACTAGTAAAACATGTAGCGGATCAGACTGCGGAAAAACAACTTCTGAAGACCAAGATGCTTATTCTAAATGGCAAGTCAATGATAAATTAATAAAAAATAGAAAAGAAATTTTTGGTTATTAATTATCTTTAAAAAGGTATTTAAAATTACCTTTTTTTTTGTTATAATTATTTTAAGTGAATCGGAAGGATGCTGATTGTATGAAATTAAAATTTAGAGCAGAAAAAAAAGATGTAATAGCTTTTGCTGTTGTATCTTTGTTTATATTATATTTAATATGTATTTGTGTACTTAATTTTTCATTTTTTATAAATGAAGGAACACCATGGGGACTTAATCCGTTTCCAGCATTAGGCCCAAAATATATAGGTGTTACATTAATGCTATGGATTGTGTCTATTGGATTTTTATTTGGTAGTACTTCGTCATACTTTTTTACAAGAGAAAAAGGTTTTGGGTATACTAGTGAGAAAAAAGAGGATGGATATGCTAGATGGGCTAAGGATAAAGAAATTAAAAGTGCTAAAGGAGTTGTAAGAGTTCCTTTTGTTGATAAGGAATCAAAAGCTGGTGGTACTGCACTTGTTTATGATAAAGAGGCTGCTTATGTTGATAATGGTGAAAGTCATACTCTTGTTATAGGTGCGACTGGTTCAGGTAAAACACAGGGTATTATTAATCCTACTGTTCAAATGCTTGTTAAGGCAAGAGAATCAATGATTATATCCGATCCTAAAGGTGAAATTTATGAAGATAACTCTGGTATTATGAGAGAACTTGGCTATCAAATTATAATACTTAATTTCCGTGATCCACAAAAAGGTAATTGTTGGAATCCATATCATTTGCCATATAAGTATCAAAAAGAAGGAAATTTTGATAAGGCAAATGAACTATTAAATGACTTATCACTTAATATAGTTGTTGATGGTCAAGGAAATGATCCATTTTGGCAAAATTCAGCCGCAAGTTATTTAACAGGTTTATCACTTGCATTATTTGAAGATGCAAATGAAGATGAAATAAATATTAATAGTGTAAACTTAATGATGACAACGGGTGAAGATAAGTATGGTGCATCAAATTATTTAAAGGAATATTTTAATGCAAAAGATCCAGCATCACCAGCTTGTGTAAATGCTTTAGGTACAGTTAATGCACCAAATGAAACAAAGGGTGGTATTGTATCTGTATTAAAGGATAAAGTTAAAACACTTGCTGTTACAAAAAACTTATCAGAAATGCTTTCTAAAAGTGATTTTGAAATGGATAGTATAGGTGAAAAACCAACAGCAGTATTTATGATTATACAAGATGAAAAAACAACATACCATTCACTTGCTACTATATTTGTTAAACAGTGTTATGAATCTTTAATAAATGTTGCACAACAACATGGTGGAAAACTTCCGGTTAGAACAAACTTCTTACTTGATGAGTTTGCTAACATGCCTAAGTTTAAGGATATTACAACAATGGTTACAGCAGCACGTTCAAGACAAATAAGATTTACATTTATCATCCAGAATTTTGCACAGTTAAAACAAAATTATGGTGATCATGATGCCGAAACTATTCGTGGTAATTGTGGTAACTTAATATACTTATTAACAGGAGAATTATCAGCTCTAGAAGAAATTAGTAAATTATGTGGTGATAAACTTGTTAGAGTTGGTAAGGATAAAAAAGAAGAAACAAGACCTCTTGTTACTGTATCAGAACTTCAAAGAATGAAAGCAGATGAATTTATATTAATCAAACAAAGATGTGCGCCATTTAGAGGTAAACTAAAAATGGATTGGGATACAGATTTCGGTTTTGGTAGAGGTGCTGACCACTATGGTAAAAATGTTGTTTATCCACAAAGAGAAATGACTCCAATAAAAACATTTGATTTAAAAGAATTTGTTAGAAAACAAAAACAAGAAAAATTAAAAAATGCCGGAATGGATGGTAGTTCTTCACCTATGGGTGGAGGTTCACCATTTGGTATGAATCCATTTGGTGGTGGAATGCCGGGTGGAATGCCAGGTATTGGTTCTGATATGGACATTGACAAAATGATTAAAGAAATAGATGCTAAGATTGCAGAACTTGAAAAAGAAGAAGAGGAAGAAAAGAAGAAACAAGAAGCTGAAAAAAATAAAGCTCAAGAACCAAATTTAAAAGTAGAAGAACAAAAAGAAGAACCAGAAGTAAAAGTAAGTAATAATGAAGAAAAATTATTTGATACAAGAAAAATTTCTAAAGATCCTAATATTGATGAAGTTATCCACAGCAATATGGTTGATTTTAATAATTTTAAAGTAAAAGAAGAGAATAATAATTTTAAAGAAGAACAAAATAATGAAGATAATAAGCAAGAAATAAAACAACCAGAAGAAAAAAATAAAACAACAAATAATTCTGATTACGATGATTTTTTTGATGATTTCTTCTTCGAAGAATAAAAAATGCACAATTATTGTGCAAAACAGGGTCTAAAAAAGGTAAAAATGCACAATATTTTTAATATTTTGTGCATTTTTTTGTATTAGGCTATTATTGTGACCATTAAATAATAATTCTCATATTATATAGTGGACTGGTGAAAATATGAAAAATATAAAAGCATGTGATTTAAAAAAAGAGTATAATATAATTGATTTAAGAACTAAAGGTGCATATATGAAAGGACATATATATAATGCTAGAAATATTGATATGAATAACTTAACTGATATGCCACATATGTATTTGGATAAAAATGAAACATATTACATATATTGTACAGAGGGTTTTAAAAGTAAAAGATGTTGTAAGTTTTTAGAGATAATGGGATACGATGTAGTAAATGTAATAGATGGATATGAAGGATTTATTTAAAAAATAAGTTTAGTTTGAAAAACTTATTTTTTTTATGAATAAAATGGTTTATAATATTAATGGAGGATAAAAATGGAGACAATTATAACAGAATTAATAGATAAAATAACTGGATTAATGGGAAGTATGGGATTTATATCAGGTTTCTTACTTATAATGTTAGAGTCAATGATTCCTATTTTACCACTAGCAGTTTTTATAGCACTTAATATAATGACATTTGGTAGTCTTTTCGGATTTTTAATATCATGGATTGCAACTGTTATTGGATGTATGATTTCATTTACTTTATGCAGAAAATTAAGAGATAAATTTGAAAAGAAATATGGAAAAAATGATAAGGTAAAAAAATTTAAAAAGTATATCAATAAATTATCATACAGTAATTTAGTTATATTAATTGCTTTACCATTTACACCAGCATTTGCGGTTAATATAGCGGCTGGTTTAACTGATATAGATGCTAAAAAATATTTTTCAGCATT
>OGUQ01001690.1_pt1 | contig 17153 bp, 13 predicted proteins | sample 1574701 | NCBI WGS metagenome assembly OGUQ01 (sample SAMEA2582087, study PRJEB24529) | metagenome | biome: Human gut stool | place: China | collected 2011 | reverse complement strand
TGGGGATGCTCAAGTTCACTGTGGACGGCGAGACCCGCGAGATCCTGGTCGGCGACGGCATCGCTGAGGTGACGCCCACCTTCGTGCTTCTGCTGGTGGACAGCGCCGAGCGCCCCGAGGACATCGACAAGAACCGTGCCGAGGCCGCCCGCATCCGCGCCGAGGAACGCTTGCAGCATAAGCAGAGCATGCACGAGTATTACCAGACCAAGATCGCTCTGGACCGCGCCATGCAGCGTCTGCAGACTGCTGCGAAGTATAAGCGTTAAAACTTCTCTCCTAAACGATATTTCTCCATTTTTCTCCATAAACAAAGCACCCCGCCCTGCCGTATATCGCGGTAAGGCGGGCTCTTTTTTTGCGTCCCTCTCTTGACAGCGGAATCATGAAGTGATATGATTTTGGTATCAAAAAGAAACACTTCCGGCCCCATAAGGAGGGAACTGTTATGGAAGAGAAAATTTTGAATACCCGCAAAAACGGTATGGCTATGTTGCTGCTCACCCTGCTGGGCTATGTGGCATCCATCGCCCTGTTCAGTGTATTTCTGACACCGTTGAGCGAACAGAACGGGTGGAGCAAAACCGACGTGAGCCTCTCGTATTCCATCTTCCAGACGGTCATGGCCGTCACCGGCATCTTTTCGGGTCGCATTTCCGACAGATTCGGTCCACGAAAGGTCATGATCGTCGGCGGACTGGTATTCGGATTGGGTTGGTTCCTGACCGGTATGGCCACTAGCATTCCAATGCTGTACCTCTGCCACGACGTGATCGCCGGCATGGGAAACGGCTTGGTATACAACCCGACGCTCACCACCGCACAGCGCTGGTTCCCCGACATCCGCGGCAAGGCGTCCGGCATTCTGCTTGCCGCGGCCGCCATCGGGCCAGCCACCCTGTCTCCGATAGCCAGCTTCCTGTCGAGCACGTTCGGCGTTTCCACCGCGTTGAAGATTCTCGGCGTGACGTTCTGGATTACCATCACGTTGGGTTCGCTGTTCGTCTCGCCGGTGCCGGAAGGGTATTGTCCGAAAGGCTGGAATCCGCCTACTTCCGCAGCCTCCGCCGACAATGCCGAAGACGACGCTGCGGGTTGTGTTGACGATAATGTCGCGAACTTCGGCACCGATGCTGCCGCTCATGCGCGTTAAGAGTGCCAAAGATTTTTGAGAAAGGACTTCGCCGTCGCGATAGAAGAAGAAAATCACGAACAGCATGAGGAATAACTGGAGAAGTCCGTCGCCTAACATCACAGCACCTGCAAGAGCCGCGCGGCTCACAGGATCAAAGAGCTTTTGTGCAATGGCGGCGAGCTCCTCTTTATTGCCCAGCAGATGCGCAGCTTGTGTGTAGGCCCATTCACCGACAAAGGGAATTTCCTTGAGTTCTTCTGGAACAGTAAAGCCAGAGGCAATCCATTCACGCACATAACGAATTAAGGTCGGGATTTCCTGGGCCGATACTAAAGATAATCCGGCAATCGGAAGCACAATAAGGATGGCCAGCAGGGACACCATGATCAGTGTCGCAACAAGATTCCTGCCTCCGACTTCCTTTCGGACTCGTTTAAAGAGAGGCCAAGAGACGATCGCGATCACAGCCGCAACCGACATCGCTGTTGCAAAGGGCCAAACGACTAAAAAACAGCCGATGGCGATGAATGAACCGAAGAGAAACCGCACCACATAATCGGCACGGTCCCTGAGGGAAGGCAATAGCATGGCTCTCAATAAAAAATGATTTAGGAAAATTTTAGTTGAAATGTGCTTTGCAACACGGAGTTGTTCTGATTTTAGGCACTAGGGAGCTTCTTCATCGAACAGCAAGGTTTCGTCCCTTGATTGAGCAGGTACTGACTGCCCCATTCGTACATCGACTCTAGAATCGGCCGAAGAGAGGTTCCCAGCGGCGTTAGGGAGTATTCAACTTTCGGAGGAACGACGGCATAAACCTTTCTGATGAGCAGTCTGGCATCTTCCAGCTCTCGAAGCTGCTGAGTCAGCATTTTTGGCGTTGCCGACGGAATCAGCCGACGCAGTTCGGAAAAGCGCAGTGTCTTGCCGATGAGGTTCCAAAGAATAAGCGTTTTGTATTTGCCGCCGATCAAAGAGAGTGTGGCTTCAACGGGACAATGGAACTCTTCAGACTGAAAAGCTTCAGAGGGTTCGGATTTAACTTTATCCATAGTATCTTAAAAGTAACTATCTATCAAAAACGGAAGTTCTTGCGTAAAAGGTAATAATACTTAGAATGATTTCGTTCGACAACGGAATTAAATATGAAGAAGAATTTTGATGTCACCGGAATGACATGTTCAGCCTGCTCTAATCGAGTAGAGAAGGCTGTGTCGCACGTACCCGGCGTTGAAGACGTGAACGTCAATCTGCTGAAAAACAGTATGACCGTCGATTACGACGAAACTAAAACCGGACTGGAGCAGATCATTCAGGCGGTGACGGACGCAGGCTACGGTGCGAGCGAAAAGCAGGCTGCAGGTTCTCCTGCTGCTAAATCCGTCGATCCCACGCTGGCGGCCAAAAAGGAAGCCGCACAGATGAAGACTCGTCTGTACGTTTCGCTCTTTTTTGCGGCCATCCTCATGATGCTGGCAATGGGTCCGATGGTAGGGATGCCGCTTCCGGAAGTCATGTCCGGAACAAAGGGTGCACCGATCAATGCTCTGACACAGTTCCTTTTAGCTCTGCCGGTTGTCTTCGTGAATTTCAAGTATTTCACGGTCGGATTTAAGACGCTCTGGCAAAGATCTCCGAACATGGATTCTCTTGTGGCGATCGGATCTTCGGCCTCCATGTTGTTCGGACTCTTTGCGCTTTACATGATGCTCTATGCATTAGGACAAGGCGACGAGGCAACACTTCATCATTACGCGCACAACTTGTACTTCGATTCTGCCGCGATGATCCTTGCCCTGATCACATTGGGTAAGTACTTCGAATCCAGAGCTAAACATAAGACGACGGACGCCATTTCCCAGTTGATGTCCTTGGTTCCTGATAAAGCTGTCGTTTTAAAGGATGGCAAAGAGACGGAAGTTCCGGTCAGTTCCGTTCAAGTCGGGGACATCGTTGTCTTAAAGACTGGCAGCCGAGTGCCGGTCGATGGAATTGTCGTTAAAGGCTCGGGCGCCTTGGATGAATCTTCTCTTACCGGAGAAAGCATTCCTGTAGATAAAAAGGAAGGAGAAGAACTGTCCGCTTCGACGCTTCTGACGCAAGGCTATATCGAAATGCGGGCCACGAAGGTCGGCGGTGACACAGCCTTAGCCCAGATTATTAAATTGGTGGACGAGGCGACTTCCACTAAGGCGCCGGTCGCCCGCTTAGCAGATAAAGTCAGCGGAATCTTTGTTCCGACAGTCATCAGCATCGCAATCATTGCTGCCATCGTTTGGATGCTGTGCGGATATTCCTGGGAGTTTGCGCTTGAGATTGCTGTTTCCGTACTTGTGATTTCCTGCCCGTGCGCATTAGGTTTGGCGACCCCGACCGCCATTATGGTGGGAACCGGTCGCGGTGCACGAAACGGTATTCTTTTCAGAAGCGCAGAAGCCATCGAATCCTTAGAAAAAGTCGATGCCGTGGTTCTCGATAAGACCGGAACAGTGACTTCCGGCAAACCTTCTCTGACGGACGTCATAGCTTTCGGGAACGTAAAACCTGAAGAACTTCTCACGCTTGTCGCTTCTGTTGAGCAGAAATCCGAACATCCTCTGGCGACTGCCATTGTCGAAGGTGCTAAAGCGCTCAATCTTTCTTTGAAGGAAGCTTCTGACTTTGTCCAGCAGCTTGGCAACATTTCCGGAACCTGCGACGGCAAATCAGTCCGTATCGGCAATAAGTCGGTGATTTCTTCGGAAGATGCTAAAGCGAAAGAACTTGCAGACGGACTTGCCGACGAAGGAAAAACGCCGCTTTACGTCATCGCTGACGGCAAAATGGTCGGACTGTTAGCGATCGCGGATCCGATTCGTCCGGACAGCAAGCAGGCGATTGAAGCCATGCAGGCTAAAGGCAAAGAAGTTTGGATGCTGACCGGCGACAATGAAAAAACCGCCCGTGCCGTGGCTGCTCGTGTCGGTATCAAGAACGTTCGAGCCGAAGTCAAGCCTGCCGACAAAGAAGCCGTTGTTCGCGAACTTCAGGCTCGGGGCAAGAAAGTTCTTATGGTGGGCGACGGCATTAACGATGCTCCCTCACTGGTTAGAGCAGATGTCGGTGCTGCTATCGGCGCCGGAACCGACGTAGCAATTGAAGCGGCAGACGTTGTGCTGATGAAGAGTCGTTTGTCTGACGTGGTCAACGCTTCGGCCTTGTCTCATTCGACGATGCTCAATATTCGTGAGAACTTGTTCTGGGCGTTCATATACAACATCATCGGCATTCCGGTTGCTGCAGGCGTTTTCTACACGGCTTTCGGATGGATTCTGAATCCGATGATCGCGGCAGCAGCGATGAGCATGAGCTCCGTGAGCGTGGTAACGAACGCGCTTCGTTTGAGAGGCTGGAAACCGGTACTGAGAGATTCAGGAAACAGTGATAAATCTTCTGATCAAGTATTGCTTCCCTCACTCCGGCAGCTGGCCGATGTTGCTGTTGAGGCTGAACAAAAGGACGCAACGGGCTTCGTTTATAAAGTAGGCGTCGAAGACATGATGTGCGAACACTGTGTCAAAGCAGTTAAAGGCGCATTAGAAAAAATTCCGGGCGTAGTTTCTGCCGATGTTTCGTTGGAACAGAAGAGTGCCGTTGTCCGCGCAGATCGTGCCTTGTCTCAAGAAGAGGTAACGGATGCGATCAAGGCAGAAGATTATGAAGTGACGTCTTTTGAAGCAGTTTCCACTCCGAAAGAAGCCGTCGCAATCAAGATTGACGGCATGATGTGTGAACACTGCGTGAAAGCTGTAACAAAGGCACTTTCCGGGATTGACGGCGTTACGGTGCTGTCGGTTTCTCTTGAAGACGGATTGGCCAAAGTGGCTGTTCCGGAAGGTTTTGATACTGAAAAACTGAAGGCTCCGATTGAGGACGAGGGTTACCAAGTCGTCAATATTGAGTAACTCATTAATTAAGTAAATTTATTGGGCCGAGTAAGATTTAATTCTCCTCGGCTCTTTGTTCAACCGGATTAGCCAAGATCGTTTCAAAAGCTCGCTTAACGTAGGTAAGAAGTTCTTCAGTGAAAGGCGGTTTATGCGCGGAAGATGCATAAACGGCCCAAATATCAACGAGGATGCCTCGATATTCAGGAAGAACGACTTCCAAGCGGCCTTCAAGAACATCAAGAAGGGACTCAGAAATCGGAAGATAAGCAATTCCCTGGCCCCGCAAACAGGCCCGGAAGAGAGGTTCACTGTAATTACAAGCAAACTTAGGTGCGACTTTAAGTTTTTCTCGTCTATCGCCATGCGTGAACCACCATGTGTAGACTCCGCGTCCTTTGACATGAAGCAGCTCTTCACCTAAGTCCTCGTCAATCACAAGGTTGTGCAGAAGGTCTTGTCTGAGTAGGTCTTTGATCGTTTCCGGTCTAGAGTGAGTGTCTAAATAAGAGGGTGAAGCACACATCCATGAATTAGATTTCCCGAGGCTTCTCTTGATATAGAGAGGATTGACTTTGCCTCCTATCTGAAACCTCAGGTCAATTCTATTTTGAACAAGCGGCAGAGGAGAGGCCGATAGCAGCAGCTCTATCCTTAGACCCGGATGTAACTTCTGAAATTCTTCGATTAGCTCGGGAAGCTTGAAATTCGCATACGTTGTCGCGATATTGATGCGGTAAAGACCGTCGTATTTTTTTGTGTGTCGTGGAGAATGGAAAATATCCGAAGCCATGTTCAGCAGTTCGCGAGCTCTCGGCAAAAAACTTTCTCCTGCAGAAGTCAAAGAAACTCTTCGTGTATTCCGGAACAAGAGCTTTTGATTTAAATCCTTTTCCAGCTCTGCCATTAATCGGGTGACCGTAGGTCTTGAGAGGTTTAAAGAACGTGCCGTCTCATAGAAGGAACCGGTTTCTGCGATCTTGGAAAACACTTCTAACTTTGTTAGCCGATCCATTTTCTATTATTCCAAAAAATGAAATAGTCTTATTACTTTCCAATCGAATTATTTAATTAATTTTACTTAGTATTTCCGACAGAAAGGCAACTTAATTTTTACCGTTCTTCTGGTTTAAGACGCAATTTCCATTTAAGGAGTAAAAATGACATTCACCAGACGGAAATTTTTTGCTTTCAGCGGATCTGTGGCAGCCCTCTCTTTATTCAGTCAAGCAGAGGCAATGCCCGTTGAACCTCCGACAAAATACGACGGGGATTTTGATATTGTTATTGTGGGCGGTGGCGGCGCCGGTTTGTCAGCAGCCTGCGCGGCATCAGAACTAGGCGCTTCAGTTCTTGTTCTTGAGAAAAGACCTTTTCTTGGCGGATCCTCTCTTATTACCGACGCAATGTTTGCCGTCGGAGGAACGAAATTACAAAAATCCAGAAATATTAAAGATTCTCCGGAACTCTATGCGAAAGATTTGTATGAAGTCGGTAAACATTTCAATCAAAAAGGACTTCCGGAAGCTCTTTCCCAAGCAGCGTTAAAACAGTATGAGTGGATGGAAAATGTGTTAAATGTCCATCCCTTCACGCTGGAGCATCAGGGCGGCCAATCAGTTCCTCGGTCACATCAATTTAAGGCACCGGAAGATATCGAAGCCATGACGAAATTTGCTCGAAGTCACGGTGTGAAGATCTTGACCGGAGTTTCAGCCAATCGTTTGTATTGGGATGAAAAGGGAAAAAGAATCTGCGGTGTTAAAGCGGTTAATGCTAAGAAAGAGATTCTGAGTTTTCATGCCAAACGAGGCGTTATTGTCACTTCAGGCGGATTTGCAAGAAATCCGCAGGTCCTTCAGCGTTTTGCTCCGTATCTTAAAGATGTCCAGGTACTTTCAGGCACAGGTTCTTTAGGAGAAGGAATGTTAATGGCGCAAGCCTATGGTGCCGATGTTAGAGATACTTCCTTTATCGCTGCTACCTTCGGCGCCAAGAAAGGCATGACAGACATAAGTGAATTGTCCTTCATCCAATTTAACGGAGGCGTTGTCGTCAATAAAGAAGGGAAGCGATTCGTTGATGAATCAAAAACCTATATGGAGATCAGCGAGCAGGCGGTCAAACAGCCGGAAGGCAAAGCCTATACGGTTTTTGACAGCAATATTGTTAGAGAAGCAGTAAAAGATACTCCGGCACTTTCGAGGATGTGGCTCGCGATTCCCGAGGGCAGGATACCCGATTACGTTTACTCAGGAAATACATTAGAGGAAGCAGCGAAAAAGGCTGGTATGGATGGCGTCGAACTCGAGAAAACAATTAAGAAGTACAACGAAGACGTAGCAAAAGGCACAGATTCAAAGTTCGGTCGGCAGTATTTAGAAGGAAAGGTCGGGAAGCTCGTAAAAATCGAGAAAGCACCGTTTTTCGTATTCCCGACATCAAGCGTTATTTTCGGAACCTACTGCGGCTTGCTTATCAATGCGTATGCACAGGTTATAGATGTGTTCGGAGATGTTATTCCGGGACTCTATGCGGCAGGAGAGGTAACGGGCGGTCTCCACGGAGCGGGCTACATGAGTGGTTCAGGGTATGCAAAGGCTCTCAGTTTCGGAAGAGTGGCCGGTCAAAAAGCTTTTCAGGCTAACTGATCTAAACAGGAAGAAGTTAGCTGTTGTCAATAGTGACTTGCAGAAGCTCTTACATTGGTTAATTCGGAGCTTCACTAGATTCTCGCAGGTCCGCATTATCACATAGGAGAAAGTGATGGAAGTTTCAAGAAGAAACCTTTTCAAGGGAATGACCGTCAGTGCATTAATGATGAGTGCACCGGCATTTGCTCAACTAGAAGTTCCCCAAAAATGGGATGCTGAATATGACATCGTGATTGTAGGCGGAGGTGCGGCCGGTTTATCTGCTGCAGCTGTAGCAGCGGATGAAAAACTATCAGCTGTTTTATTTGAAAAACAGAGTTTTCTCGGAGGATCTTCTGTCTTAAACGGCGGTATGTTCACGGTTGCGGGAACCAAAGAACAAGAAAAACAAGGCATAAAGGATTCTCAGGATCTGTTTTATAAGGATATGATGAGAGCGGGAAAGAACAAGAACAATGCTGACGTTGTCAAAGCCTTCGTTCAAACCGCAAATGAACAATATGACTTCATTCTGGGTAAGCTTAAACTTCATCCAGACATGGTGGCACACCAAGGGTATCAGAGTGTGCCGAGATCGCATCACTTCGTAACTTCACAAATCTTAACTGCCATGGCTGCCTACGCTAAAAAGGGCGGTGTAAAGATTGAAACGGGAGCCAAAGTTCTTCGTTTAGTCTGGAACAAAGATCACAGCAGGATTGCGGGCGTTGAAATTGAGAAGAAAGGCAAGAAACAATTTGTTTTGGCGAAAAAGGGCGTCCTTTTGTCTGCTGGAGGTTTCTCTCGAAACCCCGAGCTTCTCGGCAGATATAATCCTCCGCTTGAAAGTGCAGTTTCAATCGCCGGTGCTGGGACACAGGGAGACGGAATTTTGATGGGTCTTTCGGTGGGGGCAGACATGCTTGATGTGGCCTATATCAAAGCGACTTACGGATTCAGATTGAATCCCAAGCATATTGATGAGCAGTCTCAGCTGTATTGGTCCGGCGGCATTATCGTTAATAAAAGCGCCAAACGATTTACTGACGAATCGCAGTCCTACAAAGTTCTTGCGGACTACGCTTTAGCTCAGCCGGAGGGGAAGAGCTACATCGTCTTTGATCGCCAAATGGCCGAAAACGATTACAAGAATAATCCTCAGGGAAGAATTTTGATTGAATCTATCGTCAAGGAAAACAAGGTTCCTGAATGGATTTTTGCTGGTGAAACGGTCGAAGAAGCAGCAAAGAAAGCCGGGCTTGACCCTAAAGAACTGGCCAAAACGGTTAAAGAATACAATGAAGGAATTAAGAGTGACTCCGATGCTTTCGGGCGCAAGACTTTGGTTGATACCAGCGGTAAACCGATCCCGTTAGATAAGGGACCATTCTACATTATGCCCGCTACTGCGGCCGTTATCGCAACATATTGCGGTTTGAAGATTAACAAAGATGCGAAGGTCCAAAACGTATTCGGTGAAGTTATTCCGGGTCTTTGGGCAGCTGGGGAAATGACCGGTGGAGTTCACGGAGCGGGCTATATGTCAGGCTCAGCTTTTGGTAAAGCAATGACTTTCGGTCGAATTGCAGCGAAAGATATCGCAAAACAGAAATAAGTCACGCGGCTCAGGTAGGGATAGTGTGATATCCCTACCTAACCCATTTGTTGGAGGAAAAATGAGACACCGTGTAAAAGTAACAGTGTTGGATACGCTGCTTTATGAAGATCTTCAGCATCGATATTGTCAAAATCCTTGCTCAGGCAAATGTCCCGTTTATAACAAGGGCGACGTTTTTATCTTTTACCGTGAAGACGGCAAAGACAGCTTCTGGCAGTGCGGTTTGAATACTTTAGTATCAACGGAAGGTGATCCTAAAGAAATTACAGGCGGTCCGGATAAGCCCTTTTGTTCTGAAGCTTGGGATGCAATCTCAAGGTACATCTACACGGGTCTTCAGGGCGGTTCGATTATGAAAGGTTGGATGAAGGAAGAGAACACAATGATTGCGTGTTGTTCGGATGGGACGAGACCTGTGATTTTCAAAATAGAAAGAGTGGATTTACCCGAATAGAGAAGGAACTAAGTTTAGGTTTCGGGCTGTTGGATTATATTTAAAAAGGATGAGCGTTTAAGAATAGGTAAATGCTGAAGACTTGCTTATGATGCTCAGTTGCCAAACTTCGAAAAAAATAGATTCATTTCTATCTTTTTTTTCTTGCCACCTCGATTCTGGTGGAGATTATTGGGTTGTTTTTGGTGGGGCTTCTTTGGTGTTATGGATAGGGAGATATGAGCGCTCCATTTAACTTTTCTGACTTCCTGAAGCTCCTTTTCCAGCCGGAGTAGCATTATGGGTAGAGGTGGTGCCAGCTTAAAGTATCGATCTACTATCAAATGAGATGCAGATATTTCCGGCGCTAGAGGCGAATTACTACCGCTGTGGCCAAATTTTAAGACTTGAGTTTCCGCAGGTTCAGAAGTCTTTCATCTTATAACGCATTCAACTTCCAAGAAATTCAGTGTTCATTAATATTCACGATCTTCTCTTTTGGTTAAGAGTCAGATAAAACTTAAAGAGGAGAATTCGCCATGCAAGAGTTGAGTTCCACGGTCTCCCCTCCAGACAAATTTGCAGGAGATTATTGCTTGCCAATTAGTCTTGACACGTCGATCAGGAGCAAGCCGGTTCAACTTAAAGCAGTGTTGAAATAATCGAGGCCACCATTCGTTTAGCTTGGTGATCATAAAGATTTTTAACTTTTTGCTTTTTTGATAAAAGAGCAGGTTCCAGACTCCGTCCATTCAAGATCTTTTACGAACGTTTTATTTGTTCCTTTGGGAGAAGCGCCGGCGGGGAAAAACGAGATCTTTATAATGCACCTTCCTAAATTCTTGTGGACAAGCTCGATGAAGCCTTTGATTTCATTTTTTTTAGTTTTGACGCTTTTGGTCGACCTTTCAGTTGCATTCGGACGCGAGGAACCGGCAGGAAACCTTACGTTCCAAAGTTTTAACAAAGCTAAGAAAGCACTAGAACAATTTGTTGTCCCTGGTCATAGAGTTACGCTTTATTGTCAAGCACCCTTTGATGAAAATAAAAATATCCGCCTTCCTTCGGGTTTTGAGACGGCTGTTCATCAAAAGCGGGCCTCACGTGTTGAGTGGGAACATGTAGTGCCGGCGGAAAACTTCGGAAGATTTTTTACTGAATGGCGTGAGGGCTCTCCTAGGTGTATCGACAACAGGGGGAGGGCGTTTAAAGGAAGAAAATGCGCAGAGAAAGAAAATGTTATGTTTCGGTTCATGCAAAGCGACATGTATAACCTTTATCCGTCGATCGGAGCTGTCAATGCAGAAAGAGGAAATAAGAACTTTGAGATACTTCCCAGCAGCATTCCCAATACATTCGGTTCCTGTGCAATGAAAATTTCAGGAAATAAAGCAGAACCTCCTCAAGCTTCAAGAGGGGTAATTGCAAGGACTTATAAGTACATGGCCTACGCGTATCCCGATTATTTCCGAATGAGCCCAAGTCAAGCGAGATTGATGGATGTCTGGGATAAATCCTATCCAGTTCAGAAGTGGGAATGTGAAAGGGCTAAGAAAATACAGGCGCTCCAGGGTAACGAAAACCCGTTTGTTTCAACTCACTGCAAGCGCTGAAACGAAAGCTATCTGAATTTTCATGGCTTGGTCTGTACCAAGCCTTTTTTACAAGCTACTTTCTTTTGCTTTAATGTCTGAAGCAAGCGGTCCCAACTAGCCCCCTCCTGCTTAGTCTTCAATTCTTTATGGTAGAGATGGAAAACTGTTACAGCGAAATTTCCAGCTTTCCTTCGAACGCCAGCGTTAATTAGTCTGACTGCGAAATCAGAATCTTCGAAACCCCAGCCAGTGAACCCTTCATCAAACCCATTTACCTTAAAGAGGTCTTCACGCCAAACGGCGAAATTACACCCTCTTAATTTTTTCCAATTATTTTTATCAAGTTTTCTCGGGAAAAGTGGATTATAAAAAACGGAAATGATTTTATTAAAATGGTTATCGAAGAAATGACGAAAAAGTTTAAAAAAATTGTTTGTGTCCAATCTCGTTACTTGATTCTCTAAATCGAGTGAAAATGTCTGAGAGAGGAGCACACGCGTGCCTGTAACAAAAAAACCTTTTTCAGCTAATTTGCGATGCTTTTCCACAAAATCCTTTCTTGGAATGCAGTCCCCGTCTAGGAAAATTAAATAGTCGCCGGAAGACAGCTTACAGGCATTATTTCTTGAAGCCGCTAGGCGGAAACCAAGATCTTCTTGCCAGGCGTGAATGAGTGGTACCGGAAATATTTTTTGGAAATCCTCCACTACCTTTTTTGTTTCAGGACCGCTTCCATCATCTGCTATCACTATTTCGTATTCTCCTGCATTCACTTGATTTTTAAGAGAATCTAAAACCAAGGTCAGATAGCTAGGATGATTGTAAGTTGAAACAATGACTGATATCTTCATTTGTGCAGAATGTGTAGATGCAAAGTTCTTGGAAAAATTGGCTCTGATGAGTAAAGCAGTCTCAGACACTCTTGGAAAGAGTATAAGAAAATCTTCAAAAAAAATGTAAACAAGGGTAAGATACTTCAGTTCACGTGAAATTTTTATCTCGTAAGGAGAATCCCAATGAACAAGACTGAAATGATTGAAGCGGTTGCTTCTGAAACTGGTCTCGCTAAAACAGAAGTGGCAAAAGTCCTCAACGCTTATACCGCCGAAATTATCAAGGCAGTTGCAGCAGGCGGGGATTACACAGTAATTGGATTTGGAAAATTCTATGCTTCCCAACGCCAAGCTAGAACTGGACGCAATCCTTCCACTGGGGCCGAAATCAAGATCCCTGCAGCCATGGTACCGAAATTTACAGCAGGGAAAGCTTTTAAGGATGCGGTTAACGCTCCCAAGAGACCTGCTCGCAAAGCCCGTGCAAAAGCGAAGAAATAGCCTTATTTTCTAGCGAGCAACAAAAGGCCTGGCGAGGATGTCAGGCCTTTCGAATGTCTGGGTCTCTAGTTTTCCTTGAGATAAGGACTAATATCAATCGCCTTGTCTAGGGGAGTTTTGATGGATTTAATCTTTTCTTTCAACCCGTAGTCTTCAGGATCGTTTTTGCCATCAAACAAGTCATATTCCGACAATTGGTCATTTTTGATTCCCATCCAATGGGCTAGTCCTTCCGTAAAATTAAGTCCCGATTTCTGGGATTCTAAAGTGACAGACTCCCCCTGCCCAGAATCAATCTTGATTAAAGGAATATCATAATGAAGCTTACTTACAGCATTGTTGTGAATTTTAATTTGAGAGGATGTCTGGGTATGGACTTGACCATGATCGGAAAAATAAATAATTGAAAAAGGATTGCCTCCATCGTCTTTTTGTTTTTCCAATATTTCATAGACTTTTTCAATAAATAAGTCAGTCTTTTTTATGGAAGTTACATAACAAGCTACTGTATCTAAGTTTGAATCCGTGACTAAATAGGGGTCTTTAATATCAAGAATGCGTCTGCAGACTAAAGGATGGGATCCCATGGTATGGAGAACTATAAGTCGGGGTTTATGTGATTTGATCTTCACTATTTTTTGAAACTCTTTCAGAATATTTAAATCACTGACATTCCTCTCTTCATAATTACTGTTCAAGAAGATAGAGTGGTCGGATTTCTTTGCGATAGCAGTAACCGGAGTATCAAATTGCCCGAATACTCCTTGGGTGGAAATCCAATAAGTTTCAATTCCAGCGCTTTTGGCCAGATCTATGAGAGTGCGTCCATAGTCAGCTTCCCATTTTTGTTTATTTGGAAGCGTTAACATTCTCGTGAGGGATGCGATGGTGTAAGTACCAGCTGACTTCATTCCATTTACCACAGTCGAATTGATCTTGTCTAGAAATGGCGTATTTGGAACTGGGTAGCCATATATATGAAAGTAATCTTTTCGTGCGCTTTCTCCGATTATGAGGACATAATCTTTAGGAAGAGAAGTAGTTTCGGTTTTACCCCACAAAGGATTTTTAATGTACTTTTGCAACATTGCGAGTTGCTCTTTTGTTTCTTCTCCAGCATTGAATGTCTTTCGGAAAAATAAAGTCGGTTCTAGCGAAATGATTAATAAAGAAAAAGAAATAAGAACGAGAGTTTTATTTTTCCAAGGCTTGATTCCGGTCAACCTAGCGAGGTAGTAAGCAATAGATGCAGTGACTGGAATTAATAAAGACTTAAGATAGAGAGAGGCAGGTATGAGACATAGGAATTCTTTAGCTTCAGAAAAAGTTGTTGAAAAGGCCGATACCATAGCTTGATAGTCGGGGGGACCATAGATATAAGCTATGGGCCTATACACTGTCGCGATCAAACTTAGAGGAAATACAATTGTCCAAAAAGTAATTTTTGAAGGGATCAGAAAGAAAAGAAAGATAGCAAATAAAAAGGTTGTTATAGCTCTTTGAATTCTGGGGGGGGGTAAATTAAAATTTGATAAATTTGCACCGCCCAGGCCCTCGAGGATAAATTTGGATAGGAGAATCGTCGAAAAGATTAGGAGCGAGATTAAAAATATTCTAGTTACAAAATTTAAATTTTTTGGCATTTCACTTAGCGGGCCCTTAATGGTGATATTTTAAATCAAACCACTTTTGTCGAACATAACCATAACAAAACGCATAAATTTTTTCAAAATGCGTCATAGTTGAAAAATAATTAACTTAGAAAAACGATTTTTTCTATAAGTCGTCGGAAAATTGTTTTACGATATCTCCCAATTATTCACTCATCGACTTCCCAGGCTTGAAAAAGATGTCCGTTCAAGTGAAAGCTAAAGTTACTGCCTACATAATGGCTAAAAATGAAGAAAGCAGGATTGCTCAATGTATTGAATCGCTTAAATGGTGCGACGAAGTAGTTGTGGCGGATACCGGTTCTACCGACAATACAGTGGAAATCGCCCGAAACATGGGGTGTTTGATTATGAAAATCCCATTTAAGGGTTTTGGGCCGACTAGAAACAGTATCATAGATAAGATTGAATCTCCTTGGATTGTTTGCTTTGACGCTGACGAAGTGTGTACTCCGGAGCTGGCTGCAGAAATAAAACAAGCTGCTCGGACGGACAGAGCAAGCGCGTTTCTAGCTAATCGCTTGACTTTTTTAATGGGAAAACCAGTAAAGCATTCTGGCTGGAATCCAGATTTTAGGCACGCTGTTCTGTTTAAAAAAGGTGAGTATCGCTACACCGAACGAAATATTCATGAATCTTTTGAGTGCCTCGGAAAAGTTGAAAAATTAAAGGCCGTTTTTTACCACTACTCATTTCCCTCTTTATCTGATATGTTAACTAAGGAGAAAAGCTATTCACAACTAGGAGCTAAGGAGCTTCTGAAGCAAGGCAAAAATGTGAGTGTAGGGAAGGGAGTTGTACACGGGATTTGGGCCTTTTGCCGGCATTTTTTTATTAAGAAAGGATTTTTAGACGGATGGAGAGGCCTCCTTGTGGCATCTTCATCTGCCCATGCAACCCTTTTTAGATATGCTCTCGCATACGAAATGAAAAGGAAAAGAGAGCCCAACGAGACACGTTTGAAGCAAAATCATGAAGGAACTTAAAGACTTATAACTAGAAATGAATAGATTTTTTTTTGATACTCGAATCCCAAATTGGATAACTCAATTCCTTTCGTTTTGGGTTTTGCTGTTTGCAGTCAGTCCATATGCGCACCTTCCTTGGGGTACAGGCTATCGTTACTTAGCGTACGTTGCCGTTCCATTGGCGCTTATTGCTTTTTTTTATAATATTAATAATTTAGTTTTCCTGAAAAAATGGCTTTATTATTTTTTTCGGCTGATCAACCCTTTTTTACCATTTCTAATTGGTTTTCTTTTTATAAGGCTATATTACTTTAAATCTTTATTCGATCCGGAAATTAACTTTAACGTCATTTGTCTTACAGTAATTTTTAACGCGGTTGTTTTTTCTCTCCTGGCTTGCTACAGGATAAAGATCAAAAAGCAGTACTTCTTCACGGCGTGTGCTTTGTCAGGATGCCTTTTCATTACGGACGTGTTGTATACGGCTTACCAACATGGTGTTTCTATTTGGGAAGTGAGACCTCTTGTCAGACCTTATGCAACAATTTATGGAAGGTGCCTGGCAATAATCGGCGGCCTAACAATAATAGGAGCTTTTTGCTGTAGACCATTATCTATAAAGCTAAAAATTTCTTTTATCCTCATTGGAATTTTATGCTTTGTGACCTCGATTGGTGTTTTAGTCGTTAGGGCTACATTGTTTGTTCCGTTTATATCTCTTCTTTGTGTCATGCTCCTGCAAAGGAAAATAGATAAAAGAAAATTGTTCTTGGCTGTAGGTATTACAACATTTTTGGCTCTGCTCACTCTTACACAGACTCCTCTAGGCAGTCGGTTGGAAAGAGGTTACCAGGAAACTGTCTCAACTATTCTTAATGAGAACCTTTTGACGGTTATAGAGAAAACGAGGCATGAAAAAAAATTAACCGCCGCGGAAGAAAAAATTAAAAAGGACCTTAACACAAGCATGGGAGGCCGAGTCGCTGTATGGACGCTGGCTACGGATGGCAAGATAAATTATTGGACAGGAACTGGCTTAGGAAAACCTAAGTATTTTATAGATGTTAAGAAGTTGTTTTCCTACTCTAAGGATTATCTTCCTCATTTTCATAGCGATTATGTTCAATGCTACGTTGTTGGAGGAATTATCCTCTTGACTTCTTTAGTTATAACCGAAATCCTTCTTTTCTTTAGAGCCTTGTATTCACCAATCTTGCTTTATTTATTTTTTTCTATGATCTCATTTGGACTGATAGATTTAGGCTTTCTAGACCTTAAGGCATTTTGTTGTTTCGTCGGCGCTTGGATGATTGTTTCATACTGGAATTTACCTGTTGCTCAAACAACTTGGAATAAGATCAACTACGTTTAGAAAATGGATATACGATACTATGTTATTAATTTAGCGGAAAAAGAGGAACGTTGGAACCGAATGGTTCGTCTTTCCAAGGAGAACGGCGTAACGTTAACACGAGTGGAGGCCTTTTCTCCGAGCACAATACCTATCAAAAGTGCTTTTTCTGAGATATTTAATTGCTATTTGTCTCCACAACAGCTCGGGTGTTATTTCTCTCACAGGGGAATATGGAAAAAAATAGCAAAAGGCTCCTCTCCGTTTGCGGTTGTTTTGGAAGATGACGCTGTTTTTTCAGAAGACCTGGTGTCATTTGTGGATGAAGTAAAAAAGGCTTCAATAAATTTCGACATCATTCGGCTGGAAGACACTTACAAAGGCACTTCTTTTATTACTGATTCAAAGTTAGTTCAAGTTGGAGGAATTGATCTAGGAAGACTATATTCTTCATCAGCCGGAACGGGAGGAATGATAGTATCAAAAGAAG
>OGUQ01001670.1_pt1 | contig 17267 bp, 18 predicted proteins | sample 1574701 | NCBI WGS metagenome assembly OGUQ01 (sample SAMEA2582087, study PRJEB24529) | metagenome | biome: Human gut stool | place: China | collected 2011 | reverse complement strand
TGGCAATTTTAGCTATGACGGCAGGCTGTTCATTCACAAAAACACCGACAAGTCTGCTGTATCGGATGATATTTGAAAGCCTGCAGGCGGAGGCTGCGGATATCTGATGCTTTCCGGGAGCGAATACAAAGCCGACATAGTCCGGCTTCACCTCATTCATCAGTGCCGCATCCTCTTCACTTTTAATACCGCACAGCTTTACAACTGCCATACTTCAGCTCCTGCAGGTGGGTACGGATATCCGGACAGCGCATGAAGCTCTCTCCGATTAAAACAGCATCTGCACCTGCTTTTCTTACATACTCCATATCCTCATGTGTGAAAATTCCACTTTCGGAAACGATACTGATATCCGCAGGAATTCTGGAAGCCAGACGCTTTGTTGTTTCCAGAGATACGGCAAAGGTATGCAGGTCGCGGTTATTGATACCGATGATTTCCGGCTGCAGCTGCAATGCCCGCTCCAGCTCCTTTTCATTGTGTACCTCCACGATACACTCCAGATCGAGAAAGCGTGCCAGCTGATAGAATTCACGCAGGGTTGCATCATCCAGCATAGCCACAATCAGCAGCATCATGTTTGCGCCAATACGCTTTGTCTGCACAACCTCGCGGGCATCCATAATGAAATCCTTGCGCAGAATAGGAAGATCGCTCACGGAACGGGCAATTTCTATATTTTCCAAGCCGCCCTGAAAGAAATTGCGTTCTGTCAGTATGGAGATGGCATTGATACCTGCCTCATCATACGCATTCGCAAAGCGCGCAGCGCTGAAATCCTCTACAATGACACCCTTGCTGGGACTTGCTTTTTTTATTTCTCCGATAACGAATAATGAATCATACAGCTTCATCTGCTTGGCGATCTTACCCTGTTCTCTTGGAAGCATCCGCATCAGCTCCTCCTCCAGTGTAGTTTTTTTCTTTTCTATGATCGTATCCAGTATCATGCACCTACCTCCTGTGACAGCTGTTGAAACATCCTGAATTTCGCCAGCGCCTGTCCGCTGTCGATACTCTGCTCAGCCAGCCTGATTCCGTCTTCCATGGTGTCAGCACGTCCGCTGATATACAGGGCAAGACCGCTGTTCAGTAAAACGGCATCCCGTTTGGCACTGTGCTCTCCCTGTAAAATATCCATGAGAATTTTGGCGTTTTCCACACTGTCTCCGCCGACAAGCTCCTGGAGCTGACAGCGCTTTCTGCCGAATTGCTCCGGAGAAATCGTATACGTACGAATCTGATTGTCCTTTAACTCATGTACAAGGGTATCTCCGGTCATGGAAACCTCATCCATACCGCAGTCCCCATGCACAACCACTGCCTGTTTAACACCCATTTCCTGATAGACATGAATCATGACATCTGCCATTTCCTCATTGTAGGCACCGATGACATAGGTATCGGGATGTGCCGGATTCGTCAGGGGTCCGAGAATATTAAACATTGTCTTTAATCCAAGCTGTCTGCGGATCGGGCCGACATGCCGCATGCTTTCATGATAGGTCTGGGCAAACAGAAAGGTGATGCCAACCTTCTCCAGCAGATAGGCTGCTTCCTTTGGCGGAAGGGTGATGTTGACATGCAGTGCCTCCAGGGTATCCGCACTTCCGCTTTTACTCGATACGCCGCGGTTTCCATGCTTGGCAACTGCCAGTCCTGCACCGCACAATACAAAGGAGGAGGTGGTGGAAATATTAAAGGTATTCAGCCAGTCACCACCGGTGCCGACGATATCGACAATACCTTTCACATCGGTTGGAAGCGGTGTCGCCTTGCTTACCATGACCCTGGACGCTGCTGCGATTTCCGCAGGACTTTCCTTTTTCATCTTCATTGCGATCAGAAATGCGCTGATCTGTTCACTGCTTGCTCTGCCATCCATAATGATATTCATGGCAGTTTTCATTTCCTCTGTTGTCAGATCATGGTGTTCACTGACCTTTTTAATATATTCCTTTAACATACATAGCTCCTCGCTTTCGTTATAAAATTCTCAATAATTCGCATACCGTCCGGTGTCAGAATCGATTCCGGATGAAACTGAATGCCGTATACAGGATAGCGGTGATGCTGAATCGCCATGATTTCCTTTGTGCTGCTTTCAGCAGTTACGATGAGCTCCTCACCCGGCTGTTCTACAACCAGAGAATGATAGCGGGCTGCCAAAAATGTGGTGGAAAGACCATCGAACAGCGCGCAGGGTGCTGTTTGCGTGATTGCATCGCACTCACCGTGCCGAATCACCCTTGCATAGGTGATTCTGGAAGAAAACACCTCAGCTATGGCCTGATGCCCCAGACAGATTCCCAGCATGGGAATATCCCTGTAACACTGCTGAATGATAGATTCCATATTTCCGGCAGCATGGGGATGACCTGCCCCCGGTGAAAACACGAGAGCAGTCGGCTTCAGCTTTTGCAGCATAGAGGCATCAACAGCATCATTTCGCAATACGATGACATCTTGCGCATATACGGCAACTGCCTGATAGAGATTGTAGGTAAAGGAATCATAGTTATCGATGATTACAATCATACCGTCACCTCACCGTGTACTGCACGAAGCATGGCTTTTGCTTTATGCAGCGTTTCCTCATATTCCTTTTCCGGTACGGAATCCTTTACGATTCCGGCTCCTGCCTGTAAATAGACCTTATGGTTATGAAAGATAAAGGTACGGATGGTGATACAGGCATCAAATTGTTTATTGTAGCCTAAGAAGCCGATAGCCCCACCGTAAATTTCCCGTTTTACCGGCTCCAGCTGTTCAATGATATTCATTGCACTGATTTTCGGCGCACCGGACAGAGTTCCTGCCGGTAGGACACTGGCGAGTGCGTCATAGATATCACAGCTTTCCTTCAGTCGACCGTGCATGACATGGGAATAACGCTGCACCTGCTTCATATGCCGAACCTGAACACTGCCGATATCCGATACCCTGCCGATATCGTTCCGTCCTAAATCAACGAGCATGCTGTGCTCTGCATTCTCCTTGGGATCCTCCAGCAGGGATCGTGCTGCTTTCAGATCCTCCTGTTCATCAGCTCCTCTGGGACGGGTGCCGGCAATCGGCATCGTCATAATGGAACGTCCGCGCCCCTTTAACAGCAGCTCCGGTGAAACACCGGCAATGACATATTCATCAAAATCAAGATAATACATATAGGGGCTTTTCCCCAGTGAACGAAGCTGGACATACGCATCCAATGGATCCTCTGTATACGAAGCCTCCATACGCTGACTCAGTACAACCTGAAAGATATCGCCTTCCTGTATGTGCTTCTGCGCCTGTTCCACGTTAGCCATGAATTGCTGCTTATTCATGGAGCTTGTGACGGTTCGCCTTGCAAGTGGCTTTCCACTATACGGCTTTCTGTGTGACAGGAAAGCCTGCAGCTCGTAAATGCGTTGAACCGCTTTGTCATAGGCGTTGTCCGGACATCCGTTTTGTGTCTGCATATTCACAATGACATACAGCCGGTGCTGTTCATGATCAAGCACCAGCAGCTCTTCCACAAATGCAAACTGCATCAGGGGAAGCTTTAGAGAGGGAAGCCGGGTATCCTGAATGGCTTCAAATAAGCGAATCATATCATAATTGAAATGACCGATTGCTCCTCCTGTAAATACCGGCAGCTCCGGATAGATGGGAGCACATTCCTGCATTTCTTTCTTTAGGATGTCCAGTGGATTTCCATCCAGCTGTATTGTTTCATCGTATTGAATGAGAGCTGTAGTTCCACCTCTGCTTATCAGGCGTTTCCTACAGGGTAAAGCGATGATGGAATAGCGGCCATACGAGTTCAGAACACCGCTTTCCAGAAAAAATGAATAGGGTCCCCGCAGCGCTGCATACAGATCAAGCATATCATCTGCTTCATAATCCAGTGCTGTGTAAACGGGAATTCGTGTATATGTGTCTGCGTAAATACGCACAGTTTGTAAATCGGGATAGATCATAGGGTTCCTCCTGTCCTCTGCATAGGCGGCTGTTAAAAGCTGCACCATCGTCTGCTGTGACAGTAGAGAATTGCTTCTGTATTTTCCATTCTATTTTCCTTTCCTGCTACTGTATAAGAGTGAGAATAAAAATAAAAACCTCCGCCCTGTATCATAGGACGAAGGATCTTCGTTTAGCCACCTATACGTTTTGCGAAAAGACAAATGCAAAACACTCTTATACAAACACCAACATGTCTGCTTCCTCAGATAACGCGGGAATTGCGTCATCAGCTACTCATCACTTTTCGCCGATGCTTCTCTTCAGGGCCATTCACAAGATCTCTTCACGCTGAATTTCCACCGTCATCAGCTCTCTTTGGATCCGAGGGTTCTGTTACTCTTCCTGAATCAATCGAATGTATAGTCTTGATTATAAAGCTGATTTACATGATTTGTCAATAGATTTTCAAAATTATTTTCATTTTATTACAGCTTAATGAAACAATTTACTGATAAAGAATATGTAACAAATGAATATTAAGTGCCGCGAACATCTGTTTCTATTTATGCATGCTTTATACCTTGATAAAAACAGCAGACACCAATTATTTTCTATATGCAACTGTCGAAAAACTGTTTTTATGAATTTGGGTTCTTTCTCGAATGTGGGTAAACTCAAAACAGGGAGACTTTAACTTCTATTGATAAATACAATAGTGTTGAAGTCTCCTGTTGCATACACCCTGAAGTAAGAAGGAACCTGAATTTGAAACAGTTTTATTGTGTACTTTATATGTATTATTTGTGAACAGCAGGCTGATTTTTCAGTTTCTGTAAGGTATCACAGGTGAATAATAAATTGGATACAAGATCGAGCTGTTCCATTGATAAAGAGCACAGCCATGTTGAGCAGTCTTGATGATATTTACTTTTCATTAGTCGATTTAAAAGCAATCTTTCACCTTCTTTTTTCCCTGTTCAACGCCTTGTTTAATTCCCTGTTCAACGCCTTGTTTAATTCCCTGTTCAACACCATCTTCAAAACTATCCAAAATAGCATTTTTTTCGCGCTGCTCCTGTATCTGCGTTGCCATCCCTATCGACCGGAGATATTCTGCATCATGAAATTTTCTGTACGTTTCCACTTGGTGCCCTTTGGATATAACCTTCTTCATCAGCCTTTCCTCTGTTTTTAATATACCATCTTCATCATTATTTTTAACAGGTACCCGAAGGGCAGAACCTAGCATAATTGTTCAAAGTCATTCAGCTTCCCGAATCCCTTGCGCTTAACAATTGCATTTATCTCCGGAATGTAAATCCTCCTCATCAGGCTTCGCTTACTTTCCATCTCGCCTTCCTCATTTCTCATCTGATAGGCATCAATCCATTTTCTAGTGTGTTCGGCATAGGAATTGAGAAAGATAATTTGATAAACAGGAAGAAGAACGATAAATATAAAGTTCATATGCTTTCAGACTGTTTCCATATCGTGGAGGTTATCTGCATTTGTAGGGTATATGGAAACAATACGGATAGGAAAGGGAGGGGACGCATAAAGACCTGTTAACAGAGAAAGTTTTCTGTGGTTGGTGTTGCATGAAAAGGACTTGGTGGTGTTCCTGGTTAGGCAGGGCAGACTAAGAAAAAGCAGGCAGTGCTGTGAACCAAGGATAAATTGCATAGGGGAATCAATTACGCCGGCAAACCGGATTTCATGAAATCCATACCGTGTGGTACACTATAAGCAGGAGGTGTTTTTTATGATACAAATCTTAAATGCACGTATACTCACTATGAAGGACAGACAAACAGCATCCTGTATGTGCATCGAACATGGGAGTATTGTTTACATCGGTGATCACATACCGGAAGAATATAAAGCCGCAGATTGTGTGGATATGGGCGGCAGAGTCATCATCCCGGGAATCATAGATGCTCACAGCCATCTGGTATCCTGTGCGAATACATTCCGTCAGGCGGATTTAAGCAATGCAAGAAGCTTTGCGGATATTCAGCACATACTAACTGATTTCATACAGCAGCATCATTTGAAGGAGCAGGACTGGGTGAGTGGTGTCGGCTATGATCATACGCTGCTTAAGGAGCGCCGGCATCCGGATGCCGATGTCCTAAAGGCTGTCGGCAGGCGGCCAATCGTGATTACCCATGCATCCTCCCATATGGGTGTTGCATCATATACAGCAATGCAGCTGGCCAATATCCCCCCTGATGCACCCAATCCGGTTGGCGGCAGATATGGACGAAATACGGATGGTATGCTGAACGGCTATATGGAGGAAAATGCCTTTACTTCATTTCTGCATCATGTGCCGATGCCATCCATCGAGGAGATGATGCGGCTGCTGGAGGATGCTTTGCAGCTATATGCCAGCTATGGAATTACCACCATACAGGACGGGATGATGAATGCGGCGGTATATGCCATATTGAAAGAGGCCGCAGCTCGTAATATATTGAAACAGGATGTGGTCGGCTATGTGGGAATCCGGGACAGTGAGGCACTGCGAAAGGAAAGCAAGCCGAAGGGAGTGCAGTATCATAAGCATTTTCGCATCGGCGGATATAAGATGTTTCTTGACGGCTCTCCACAGGGACGAACCGCATGGATGCAAACACCTTATCAGGGGGATGCCAACTATTACGGATATGGAACGATGAGTGATGAGGAAGTGGCTGCCTGTATTCGCAAAAGTCTGCTGGAGCATCAGCAGCTTCTCGCACACTGCAATGGTGATGCAGCAGCTGAGCAGTATCTGACACAGTTTGAAAAGATTGTAAGAGAGCTGGATGCTAAGGATACCTTACGTCCTGTCATGATTCACGCACAGCTTGTGCAAAAGGAACAGCTGGAACGGATGAAGCCGCTGCAAATGATTCCTTCCTTCTTTGCGGCACATGTATGGCACTGGGGAGATGTGCATATTGAAAACTTCGGAGTACAGCGGGCTTCGCTGATTTCTCCATTGCGGGATGCGTTGCAGCTTGGACTTGTGTTCACCCTGCATACCGATACTCCCGTTATCGCACCGAATCTGATGGAATCCGTATGGTGTGCCGCTGTTCGCCGTACAAAAAACGGAGTGCTTCTCGGGGAAAAGGAGCGTATTGATGTTTATGAGGCCCTGCGTGCGATTACGCAGTATGCGGCATGGCAGTACCATGAGGAGGATCAAAAGGGAACGCTGGAAGCAGGTAAGCTGGCGGACTTTGCCGTCCTTGATCAAAATCCGCTGGAAATTCCGGTGGAGGAGATACGAAATATTCAGGTGCTGGAAACCTGGAAGGAGGGGACCTGTATGTATAAGCGGCAGGTGCAGGAATCGCAGAATATATAATTTTACATTTTCTTTCAATACTTTCTGATGTATTTCATTGAGATACCACATTCTTACATTTTCTTACAAAATGCATTGACATTTCATTTTTCATCCCGTATACTGTAACTACAGTACAAGCGATGAAAAGAAATAGTACACATGTCCAGACATGAAAGAGAGTTCCCGTTTGCTGAGAAGGGAATCATGAGTTGGCTGTGGAACACGTCTTGGAGCTGCAGATGCGAAACAATAGTAGTGTCTGCCGGTTGATTCCGTTACCGATCAAAGTGATGCTTCCATGACGATGAGCATGATCATCACTTACTGAGGTCAGTTTCCGTAAGGAGCTGATAAATTGAGGTGGAACCACGTAAGCAACAGCTTTCGTCCTCTGGACAAAATCCGGAGGATGGAAGCTTTTTTTCATCAGACGCTTGAAATTGAGGAGGAAAAACGTATGAAAAGGATAGCTTTAACAATGCTCGCACTGCTGTGCACACTCACTTTAACTGCCTGTGGATCAGATGCAGCAAAGGGGGATGACAAGGAGGTACTGACCATTGGTATAGATGACACCTTTGCGCCAATGGGATTTAAAAAGGATGGGAAGCTGGTCGGCTTTGATGTGGAGCTGGCAGAAGCCGTTTCAAAGAAAATCGGTAAGAAGGTTGAGTTTCAAAACATTGACTGGGATTTAAAGGAAACAGAGCTGGAGTCCGGGAATATTGATTTGATCTGGAACGGATATTCCATCACGGAGGAGCGTAAAAAGCAGGTGCTGTTCTCTGATCCATATATGGAAAACCGTCAGATAATTATCACAACGGATAAGACGGGAATCAAGACAAAGGCGGACATTAAGGATAAAACCTTGTCAGTTCAGAAAAATTCCAGTGCGTATGATGCGGTCATGAAGGATAAGGACTTTGTTGCAGGCTTAAAGGATGGCAAGCCGACCCAGTTTGATACCAACAATGACTGTTTCATGGATTTGGAATCCGGAAGAAGCGATGCCATCGTTGTAGATGAGACTCTGGCGCGTTACTATATGAAGCAGCAGGATAATGGAGTGAACTATGTGGTACTGGATGAAAACTTCGGTAAAGAGGAATATGCAATCGGAATGCGCAAGGATGATACAGAGCTGTGCAAACATATCAACAAGGCAATGCAGGAATTAAAGGACGACGGTACCTTTGATAAGATCAAGGATACCTGGTTTAAATAAGCTATGGACTTCTTTATACAGCTGCTTCCGGCCTTTGTAGAAGGGCTGAAGATCACCCTGTTCTTCTGGGTGGTAACGCTGGTCGGCTCCTTTGTTCTGGCACTTCCCATGGTCTATGTCAGGCTGTCAAGGAATGCGGTTGTCTCTACCATCGTTCGTTTCTATATTTATATCATGAGAGGTACACCGCTGCTTCTGCAGCTGATGTTCGTCTATTTCGGTCTTCCTTATCTGGGCATCCGTCTGGATCGGACAACGGCAGCTATACTGGCATTTCTTCTGAACTATACCGCATATTTCACAGAAATTCTGCGTGGTGGCATACAATCCATTGATGAGGGACAAAAGGAGGCAGCCAAGCTTCTCGGCTATTCCAACTCCTATACGTTTCTGCATATCCTGCTTCCACAGGCGCTGCGCAACTGTATTCCTTCCTTTATCAATGAGAGCCTGACGCTGTTGAAGGATACCTGTCTGGTTTCCATTCTGGGAATCGACGAGCTGCTGCGTTATGCCAAAATCGCAGCCGGTACCTATGCGACAGGACTTCCTTTCATTTATGTTGGTGTGATTTATCTGGTCTTGAATATGCCGATTTCCCGCGGATTGAATTATCTGGAAAAACGGCTGAACTATTATAAGTAGAGGTGGCCGTATGAGTATACAAATTCGAAATCTATACAAATCCTTTCACGATAATCAGGTGCTTCGCAATGTCGATCTGGATGTGAAGGAAAGGGAAATCGTTGTTTTAATGGGATTTATTTTAACGTTAAAGACAACGCGGCTACGCTGTCTCTGTGATCTGGAAACCGCCGACAGCGGAGAAATTCTCATCAATGACAGCTACCTTCTGAAAGAGGAAAACGGAAGGAGTGTCTACGCGGATAAGGAAACAAAAAAGGCGCTGCGCAAGGAGGTCGGCATGGTGTTTCAGAACTACCAGCTGTTTCCGCATCGCAATGTACTTCAGAATCTGATTGAGGCTCCCGTTTATCATAAGCTGATGAGCAAAGAGGATGCGGTTCAAAAGGCAGAGAAATTACTGGAGCGGCTGCAGATCAGTGATAAGCTGCATGCCTATCCCTCCACTCTGAGCGGTGGACAGAAACAGCGGGTGGCGATAGCCCGTGCCTGCATGCTGCAGCCCTCTGTTCTGTGCTTTGATGAACCAACCAGTGCGCTGGATGTGGAATCCATTGCTTCCGTGACCTCCATTATCAAAGACTTAAGCAAAGAAATGGCGATTCTCATCATTACACATGATGAAGTCTTTGCCCAGCGTGTTGGTACGCGTGTTGTGAAAATTACGGATATCAATCGTTAAGCTGGTGCTGATAGCGGCTATGTAGCATAAGGAAAATCAGTATATATAGGGTATCGTAAGGTATCCTTTTTATTTGGAAAATTTAATATATACATGATTCTACATACAAAGTCTTTTGAGATAAAGAAGGTTGGTATCAAATTTACATGCTTTTATAATAAGTATCATATACTGTATTTCTCAGTTTTTGAGAATAATGTGCTTATTTAATAAAAGGGTGTAAGCCTTATGTCAAACATAACTGCATCAAAGAAAAAACGCATAACTGCAATTGCAGAAATACGTTTATATGAAACTAGGCTATCTTTCATCTTCCTGCTCATTTAAAACCAGAAGATCCTCTTTTTGATATACGTGCGGTCCCGGTATGGCTTTTCGATGATTCCAGCACATACCAGCTTCCTTTAAAGAACGCAGCGGGTTGTCCACAAAGAAGGCTCGAATATATGTGTTGTATTCAAACTGCGGGCTGATAACAGTTTTTTTATGCTTCTTCTGTTCCTGTATGGCATACCATGCATCCACGGCATCCTGATATGTCTGTCCTGCGTGGGTTTTCAGCCAGTCCTGAAATTCCACATGGAAGAAAAACTTACCGCCAATCATAGATTTGAAAAATGCTCTGTGCTTCTGTGAACAAACAAGATCTTTCTCAATGATAGAATCGGGACACAGCGTGTCTGTGCGGTTGTTTTTTACTTTTCTTTGCTTTACGGCAGAACATATCGCATTTCCATGTAATATCTGAAGGATACGTTCGTTTAAATCAGCCTTGCTGCCGGCTGCCGTTACACCGCATGCCTTTAAAAACGCCTGCAGCTCCTCCTTTAGATAATAGTTTTCCTGAAACTGTTCCGGTGTTAAGGCTCTTGATAATTCCGGTCGCTTCATAAATACCTCCCATCTTCTTTTTCAAGCATTCGTTTTCCCTTTGTCCATGTATTTCAATCGTCGGGGACATAGAGGGAGCTGATGAAATTCTCTTATTGCTCAATTCGCAGTAGAGATAGCATCTGTATCGCTCTACAGCTTCAGCTGCCCCTGCTGAACCTGCTGCTTTTTATAGCCCCGGATTATATCATTCATACGGTAGCGGATACCGTATTTCCGACACTCTGTCTGAAACAGCTTATACAGCTTTGCGGCATGTGGAGAATCACAGCTGTAAACATTATGATAGCGCTGTTCATACAGTCTGCGTTTTCCCGGGAAATAATGATCCAGCTGATAGTAGTAATAATCCCTCTGATTATCCCGCAGAGTCATGCCAAATGCAGGGTAGATAAATTTCGCATGATGCTTTGCCGCAAGCTCGACGATACCGGTGATGTTTTCCGGTGTGTCATTGATGAAGGGAAGAATGGGCATCATCAAAATCCCCGCATAGATACCGGCCCTGTGCAATTCCTCCAATGCCAGAAAGCGTTCACTTGAGCTTGGGGCATACGGTTCAATCATCTTTCCCAGAGCATCATCCGCACAGGTGATTGTCAGCTTGATGATAACAGGATTATGTGAGGCAATGCGTGCCAGCAAATCCAGATCGCGCAGCACCAGAGTGCTTTTGGTATCGATTCCCACACCGTATCCATAGCGGTCAATCAGCTGTAATGCACCTCTTGTAATTTCCTGCTGCTTTTCAAAAGGGTTATAGGTATCCGACATGGCACCGATGCCTATCACTCCTTTTTTCCGTTTCCCCTTTAACTGACGCTCCAGAATAAGCAGCTCATTCTTCTTTTTCCGTACCCGGTCAAATTCCTGTACCTGATAGCAGCTGCTTCTGGAATCGCAATAGATACAGCCGTGATTGCATCCCTTATACAGATTCATATTAAAATCCATACCAAACCAGGAAAACTGCCCGATGGTATTTCCGCCCCCCTGTAAAATTGTCTTCGCCTCAATCTCCTCCATGGACTTGCATGCATTTCCTGCGAGTGGAATATATAGCTCAATAACCGAAGCGTCCTGACGGTAGTGAAACCGCTCATCATACTTTTCGAAATAAACAAGCGCTCCCTTTGCAGGTGTCAGCTGTCTGTCCTTCAGCTCCTGCTTGAATATTCTATCGATGGTTTCCGGAAGCTTTGCCATATCACCATGATGCTCCACGCACAGATACTCCCCTTTGGGAATACGGTAAATCTGAAAGTGATCCGGATACAGCTGTGCACTGGGAACAGCGCATGCATAGGTCAGACCCTGTGATCCGCGCCGGGTGAGGGCATATTTCACAAACTGCTTTCCCTGCTTCACATGATACATTTTCAGCTGTTCATTAAACCTTTTCCAGAATGCCATGGAAATGCCGGCATTTCTGCTCAGGGATGTTCCCAGTTTTGTTTCACAGCCTACCAGGAAGATATCATCCAGCCTGCACAGTCTTGCTTCCATAGGTTTTCCAAAGCTTTTCAGCCTTTTTCTCCGACTGGATTTCATTTGTCAGATACGTATTTCCATAAAACAGCGCATAGCCGCTCACCGGTCCCGGACAGCTCTGGGCAGCTTCCCGTGTGGTTATATGATGAACAACACAGGCCTGTCCCCAGCTGTTCATCCATTCCGCGAATTTGAGCGCATACTGACTGGCAAACGGACATTGATCGGTATAATACAATACAAAGGTGTTTTCCGGATGCTGCGGTCGCAATACACCATCCGCAAAGCGCGGCTTCTCTCCACCCGCATGAAACGGCAGATGCATCAAAACATACTCACCTGCTTCATCAGCAGGGATGAAGCCTTTATATTTCAGATACGAGGGATCGCTCAAATAGGGCAGCTTCTTTTTCCCTGATAAAATCGTAAGACCATGCATTCCCTTCGCTTTGGCATCTGCAATGCAGTGCTCCAGCAGCTCATCGGAATAGCCGCAGCCCTTAAAGCTTCCGGAAACCCACAGACAGTTGATGTGCATCCAGTTGTCTGTCTGAATAGGGAACCATGCGGCTTGAGCCGGTATATATTCAATAAAAACCTTACCGCGTACATCGGCCTTATAAAATACAAGCCCCTCCTCCATGCGTTCCTTCAGCCAAGCCTTTTTATCCGTGACGCTGTGATCCCCTTTTTTCTCTGTCATACTGCAGCAGATGTGCTCCTTCTGTAAATTTTCCTGTGTCAGCTGTATATATTCCATGCTCTTTTTCTCCTTTACGGATGGTTTCCGTTATTGTTTTCTTACCGGTATGCGCAGTACCGTTTTCAGATTTTCCGGCTTGCACTTTCTCGGATCTCCCAGATAGATTTCGTGATGCTTTCTAAGCTGTCCGCTGGCTGCAGTTGAGCCGATATCCACACAGCAGCCGTTTTCTTCAATAAAGGTATGCAGCTTCTTTAGGGATGCCGGTTCCTCATCATAGGAGCCCTTGTGCAGTATTTGTGCGCAGAGCCCCTCCTCATACCATTCCATACGTACTCGGTTGATATCTGCCTCCGGGTGCTTTTTATGAAACTCCTCACATGCCCATGCGAACACATCCTCTGTTACATATTCCGGAAGGCGGAGCATGGATGTCCACAGGAAATCCTCCTTACGGGAATAATCCATTCCCTTGATTCCCTTCATTTCCCACAGTCCCTCCAGTGGCGGCACCACATAATCGTGATAGCCCTCCAGAGCCTTGGTCCCCTTTCTGCTCATTTTGATCGTGAAGGTGATACCGTAAAGCAACTGCATCGCCTTGCTGTAATCACCATCCTCCTCATTCGGATTTCCTTTTCCATCCACCATCAGAAAGGGAATTGCCGCTATATCGATCAGCATACCCGTGGTTTTCGGCTGATAGAGGTCCTTATACTTTTTCTTATAGTCAAGCTTTATATTCTTTTCCATCGCTTCCATCTCCTTTTTCTATATCCTATCACACCATATAGGACATCAGTATGTCATATTACTCATACTGCTTGACTGCATGTCGCATTCTATTGATAACCTCATCCCGTATATCCACAGGCGCCAGGATGCGTAGGGAATCTCCAAAGGACATGAGATACCCGTATATCCATTCGCTTTTTGGAAAATCAATGGTAACAAGAAAGCTTCCATCCTCTCTTCGCCGGAAGCAGGAGGAATCATATTCATCGAAGATGCGATAGGCGACATTTTCCTTCATTTCCAGAACCAGATGGATCAAATCCTTCTTATATTCATTCTGATCATGCGGCAGACTGGATGTATCCAGCTCCCGCTCAAAATGTTCCTTTGTGTTATGAAGGTTCTCCATGCGGTTCAGCTTGAAATAACGCTGTGCCTGTTTCTCTGTACAGTAGCCGATCAGATACCATGCGGACCCCTTAAACAGCAGCTGCAATGGTTCAACCGTTCTTGTAGTGCTGGCGCCATAGGAGGAATGGTAGGAAAACTGTATCCTCTGTTTATCAAGAATCGCATCCTTCAACAGAAGGAATTTGCGATTGGCACTGTGGTCGGATCCCCAGTCCACAAAGTCAACATCAATCCAGTTGGTCAGCTTTGCGGAAAAGGTGGAGCTTAATTTTGTAAGCAGGGAATCCACATCCTGCGGGTCTGCAATATGATAGCTCTGCAATGCAGCCATCAGCTTTTGCTGTTCCTCTTCACTGAACATGGAACGGTGGAGTACATAATCCTCCATCAAAAATATACCACCCTGATGTCCCTTATTGGTGTACAGCGGTATTCCCGCCATGGAAAGTGCGTCAAGATCACGGTAAATCGTACGCGTGCTGACTTCAAAATGCTCTGCGAGCTCCTTGGCAGTTACTCTTCGTTTCTGTAAAAGGATATAGACGATTTCAAACATTCTCTGTATCTGCATGTGATCCCTCCTTTCTGACTCCATTGTATCAGACATAATATGACAATACTATGTCATATTTGAGGAATACGCATATAAATAAAATCATCGCATATACTGAAGCGAGAATAAAAGGATTTCAGGCATATATCTTGTACTTTCCATCACGCAGGACTAGAATACAGATATAGAAAGAAGGCAGCTTATGAAAAAAATAAAAATTGCAGCTGTGGTCGGTTCTCTTCGCAAAGCATCCCTGAACCGTCAGCTGGCAGAAGCAGCCGCAGCTCTTTGCGGTGACGAGCTTGTATTTGAAATACTCGATTATCAGGATCTACCTTTTATGAATGAGGATATTGAGTTTCCGGCACCTGCTGCTGTACAGCGCCTGCGTACGCAGCTTCAGGAGGCGGATGGCATATGGTTCTTTTCACCGGAATACAATCATGGCATTTCCGGGGTATTAAAAAATTTTCTGGATTGGATGTCCCGTCCGGATGAAGCACAGAAGCGGGTTTTAAATGGAAAGGCGGCAGCCGTAAGCGGTATTACACCCGGCATGTCCGGTACGCTGATTGCACAGGATCAGCTGGTCACCCTGTTGAGCTTTCTCAATATGAGGGTTATGAATGTGCCGCGGCTTACGATACCAAATGCACTGGAACAGGTGACAGACGGGAAACTGGTTTTAAAAGAAAGCGAGCCCTTTCTGGCAGAGCAGTGCAGGGCATTTATAAATTTTATTGAAAATAATAAATCCTTTAAATAAGAAAATGTTCACTGTAAAAAATAATGAAAGGCGATTTCCTTCTCTTGATGCAATGGGAAATCGCTTTTTCATATGCGGTGTAAATCGTGCATTCTCTGACAAGAAGCATACAATCGTGGTGTGATTTCAAACACAATTACCTTATATGCTGAAACGTACTGTAAACCTGCAGGTATCTTATATGTTTATACTGTAAGGAAATATGCATGCTTTTCCCATTGATGAAACATATTGAAAACAGTTGCCTTTAATGAGTGGATAGCTTTTATCGAATGCAAACAGATTCATCTCTTATCCTAATAAAACTGTTATCTTTTATTTTTGTAAAACTGTTCATTTTTCAATATACAGTTTAATGGTAGAATGTATACAATTTCATAGAGAGGAGAGCTTGTATGCAGCATGAAAAGACAAAGGAGCTGGCAATGACAGCACTTATGACAGCTTTGATATTTACCGCAACCTATATTATAAAGATACCCAATCCGGCAACCGGAGGGTACACGCATATGGGGGACTGTATGATTTTTCTGGGGGTGATGGTTCTGGGGAGAAAACATGGGGCGTTGGCCGGGGGCCTTGGTGGTGCTTTATCCGATTTGCTAAGCGGTGCCGCTGTCTGGGTGCTGCCAACCTTTTTTATAAAATATGCCATGGGCTGGATCATGGGACTTTTACTGGAGAAATCACGATTAAAAAACAGACTGATCGCAGCGGGAACGGGAGGCGTTTTTCAGATTATTGCTTATACACTTGTTAAAATACCCCTGACCGGGGTTGTACCTGCAATCGCCTCTGTTGCGAGAATCTGTATGCAGACAGTCATCGGACTCGTCCTTTTTACGGTACTGTCTGCGATGCTGTCCCGCACGGAGATGCTTTCATTTTTTGAGGAGAAACGTATATGAAAAAAATAGATGCACATGCGCATATCGGTGAAATCGGCGGCTGGGCAAATGTAGCGGCGACTCCACAACAGCTTCTCGAGCTGATGGATATGTATGAGATTGAGAAAACGGTTATCTGTTCCCAAAATAATGAGGCCGTATACCGGGCAATCAGCGAATGGCCGGATCGTTTTGCTGGTGCTGTGTATGTTAACCCGCTCAAGGAAAACTGCACACAGCTGCTGAAGCAGTATCTGGAGAAAGGCTTTCAGGCAGTAAAGCTGAATCCGCTCAGGCATGCCTTTGTGGCGGACGATGTATGTGTTGATCCTGTCATGGAGATGGCAGAGCACTATCAGGTTCCTGTCTGTATTCACTGCGGACATCCACCCTATTCCCTTCCCTGGAGTATTGCGCTTCTCGCAGAGCGCTTTCCCAATGTCAAGGTGATGATGATTCATATGGGACACGGACACGGTGTGTATATCGACGCAAGCCTGAAAATGGCTCGTCGCTATGCGAATCTGTATCTGGAAATGAGCGGTATGCCGATGCATACAAAAATCAAAGAGGCATACGAGAGTGTCGGTGCAGATCGTATCCTGTTCGGCACTGATGGCCCGTTTCATCATCCGTCCGTGGAAATGCAGAAGGTGATCGTCAGCGGTCTGGATGAAGAAGCACTTCAAAAGGTATTCTATGACAATGCCAAAGCCTTTTTTCGAATTTCCTAAATGTTCAAGAAAGTTTCAAGCCATCCGGTTTTCCATGTTTTGTCATTCACTTTTCTGATACAATATACAATAAGAATGACATGGAGGATGGATCATGAGTAAGATTCTTATCATTGATGATGATAAAGATGTACTGATTGCTGCAGAGCAGTATCTGCAGAAGAACAATGAGGATGTATTTACTGCCACCGGCGGTTCAAAGGGTCTTCGGGTGCTGAAACAGGAAACGATAGACTGTATCGTTCTGGACGTG
>OGUQ01001663.1_pt1 | contig 17347 bp, 15 predicted proteins | sample 1574701 | NCBI WGS metagenome assembly OGUQ01 (sample SAMEA2582087, study PRJEB24529) | metagenome | biome: Human gut stool | place: China | collected 2011 | reverse complement strand
ATCATTATTTTTTGTTATTTGTTTTTCTTTATAGTCACAATAAATATAACCTGTCAAAAGTAAAGTAATAAAAAATAACAAGAATATTATTAAATATTTTTTATTCATAAAAACCTCCTTCAATAGTTATATTCTCTCTTTATAAGGCAAATTCCCCTAAAAAAAATAACTAATCTTAAAAAAATTAGTTATTTTAATCAAAAACGAATGATAATTTACCATCATCTTCTAATTTTAGTCTTGCTTTAAATTCTTTATTATTTTTAGAAATAAAACCTTCTATAACAGGAGATATTTTATTTTTTAGTATTTCACTCGCAACATTTTTATTAATTATTTTTTTGCATATCATAGTACTTATTTTAAAATTACATCCATCTTTATAACCAATACATCCATAGTTATATTTTCCTTTTATTACATCTTTACCACATAATGGACATTTTCCTATTACTTCTTTATAAAAACCTGTATCATTTTCAGTATTTTTACTATTAAATACTTCACTTATTTCTTTTTCTGTTAAAAGTACAACATCATTAATACTAATATTACCTTTATAAACTTGTTTTAATCCTTTACCAAGTTCACTAGTTTTATATTTATCCATACTTATATTCATTTTTTTAAGTTCTTCAATTAAATATTTACCATCAGGAAGTATAGTATAAACATCTTTTTTAAGAGCAATATATTTACTATTAATTGCATTATTTATAATACCTGTTCTTGTTGCTTCTGTCCCAAGTTCTAATCCTTCAAATATTGCTTTATAATCTTCTGTATCATCTTTATTTTAATCCATTTCTTCATCTACTTTATTTTTATCTTCTTTAAATGGATTTTTTAAATAATTATTAAGTGTCTCAATTGTATAGTGTTTAGGAGCAGACTTCTTTTTTTCTTTAGGTTTAAAGTTTATATTTACTTCATCACCAATATTTAATGAAGGAAGTACTTTATCATTTTTATTATAATCATCATATTTAGTCCAACCTTTTTCTATTATTACATTACCTTTTAAAGTGAATTCTTCTTTATCACCTAGTTTTATTACTATTTCTGTTTTTTCTATTTTACATTCTTCAGCTGCAAATACAGAAACAAATCTTCTCATAACAGCAGTATATACTTTTATTTCATCTTCACTCATATTTTGTTTATTAGGTATTTTATAAGTTGGAGTAAGTGCTGAATGGGACTCTATTTTACTATCATCAAATATAGTTTTTTTATCTTTAAATTTTACTTTATAACCTAGTTTTGATACTACTTCTAATATACTTTTTATTTTATCTTTTTCATTGGTTGCTAAATACTCTGAATTTGTTCTAGGATAAGTTAAATAACCTTCTTCATATAATTTTTGTACTATTTTTAATGATTGATCCATAGGCATCTTATATTTTTTACCTAAGTAGTTTTGAAGTTTTGTAAGTGAATATAATTTACCTGGAGCAAGTGTATCTTTTTTTACTGTTTTTTTAGTTACTACTGCTTTTTCTTTATTATATAACTCACATAATTTCTTAGCGTCTTCTAACTTTTCTTTATCAAATTTTTCTTTTGAATTAAGTTCTACTACTTCACCATTTGTTTCCTCATTAGATGCTATTCCATAATATATATCTGGAATAAATTCTTCTATTTGTTTATCTCTATCATATATTGCTTTTACTATTGGAACAATTACTCTTCCTACTCTTAAAAGTGTTCCTGTTTTAAGTGTTGCATATCTTGTTAAATTAACTCCATAAAGCCAGTCAACATAAGTTCTAGCAAATCCTTCATTAGCTAAATTATCATATTCTTTTTCATCTTTCATTTCAGTTAATGCTTTTTTTACAGTTTCTTCTGTTTGATCTGGAAGCCATAATCTTACTAGTTTTTTTTCACTATTAAGTGCATTATTTATACATAATCTTACAATTATTTCTCCTTCTCTATCCGAGTCTCCTGCATTTACTATAGTGTCAATATCTTCTCTATTTACAAGTGCTTTTATTATGTTAAATTGTTTTAATACTCCGTCATCAATATGTTTTCTTTGATCTTTTTTTAAATTAAATTTAAACTCTTTAGGATAAAAAGGAAGATTATCCATTTTCCATCTTCTATCTTCTAAATTATCATAATCTTCTATGTCATATAGGGTAAATAAATGACCAAAAGCCCACGTAACTAAATAATTTTCATTTTCAAAATATCCATCTTTTCTATTCATCTTTCCAATACCAGAAACTATATTTCTAGCAAGTGATGGTTTCTCTGCAATTATTAAAATCATTTTTTACCCTCCTTCTTTTTAATTGTACTATAATTTTAAAATTTTTTCTATTAAAAAAAGGAATTTAATCATTCCTTAAATAATCCATATTATATATTCTCTATATATTATTGTAATTGTACTCTATGTCACCATCATTATATATAGTGAAATTTTTTATTCCAAGTTTTTCAATTACATTTATTAGTTCATTGACAATATATTCTTTATTCTCCTTACTTTTTTCCGTTAACTTTCGATATTCATTTAATTTAAAATAAAATTTATCAATTATATCTTTATTGATATTAGTATAATCATAATATGATTCTAATGCTAATGACCCTTTAAATATAAACTTATCAAAATTTTTATCATTAATTATAATATTACTCATAATAATGCCTTAATATTGTATTCCCCATATTACATGGTATTTAGCATCTTTACCACAACATACACATTTTTCATCAATTGCTTTTTCATTTACAATACATCTTGATTTACAACCTTTTATTTGTTTTATTTCTTCTTCACATTTAATATCTCCACACCACATTGCATGAATAAATCCTGGTTGTGTATTAAGTATTTTTTCTATTTCTTCTTTATTATGTGCTTCGAATGTTAATTCATCTCTTCTTTTCTTTGCTCTTTCATACATATCTTTTTGAATAGTTTCTAGTAATTTTTTTGTATAACTTACTATATCAATATTAATATTTTCTTCTATCTTTTCTCTTGTATCTCTTCTTGCAAATGTAATTTTATTATTTTCTAAATCTCTTTTACCAAGTTCTATTCTAACAGGAATACCATTTACTTCTGCTTCTGCAAATTTAAATCCTGGTGATTTATCTGTTAAATCTACATAAGCTTCTATTTCTTCTTTATTTAATTTTTCTTTATATTCATTGCATAAATTTAATACTTCTTCATCATTTCCAATTGGAATTATTGCGACTTGTTTTGGTGCGATTTTTGGAGGTAATACAAGTCCATAATCATCTGAATGAACCATAATAAGCCCACCAATCATTCTTGTTGTTGTTCCCCATGATGTTTGATATGCATATTCTTCTTTATTTTCTTTATTAGTAAATTTAATACCATATGCTTCAGAAAATTTTTGACCAAAATAGTGTGATGTTCCTGATTGAAGCGCAACTCCATTATACATTAATGCTTCATTTGTAAGTGTATATTCTGCACCTGAGAATTTTTCTTTTTCTGTTTTTCTTCCCATTATTGATGGAATTGCTAGTATTTCATTATGAAACCAATTATATACTTCTATCATTTGATTTGCTTCTTTTTTTGCTTCTTCTTCATTTGAATGAATTGTATGACCTTCTTGCCATAAGAATTCTCTGCTTCTTAAAAATGGTCTTGTTTCTTTTTCCCATCTAAGTACATTACACCACTGATTATATAGCATTGGTAAATCTTTATAACTTTTTACATGTGTCGAATAATAATCTGAAAACATTGTTTCACTTGTTGGTCTTATTGCTAATCTTTCATCTAATTGTTTACTACCACCCATTGTTACCCAAGCAACTTCTGGAGCAAATCCATTTACAAGTTCTCCTTCTTTTTCAAGCATACTTTCTGGTATTAAAAGTGGCATTTGTACATTTACATGTCCAAGTTCTTTAAATTTTTTATCTAATATTTCCTTCATTTTTTCCCAAATAGCATATCCATTTGGTTCTATTACCATGCATCCTTTTACACATGAATAATCACATAATTTTGCTGCTCTTACAACATCTGTATACCATTTTGCAAAATCTTTATTTCTTTCTGTTATTGCTTTGTTTCCCATAATATTCACCCTTTCAAAAATAAAAAAGGATAGTACTTCTTAAGGAGTGCATGTGCACGGTACCATCCTTTTATTTACTTAATTTAAATAACGGTATTACCCGGAAATGTTTACATTTCTCTAAGAAAGTAGGAATCAATAAATAATATATTAGTTTCCACCAAACACTAACTCTCTATTTATATTTAATTTAATGACTATGTCTTTCTTAATTGATTTCAAAAATATAATATCATATTATACATTATATGTCAAAGACTTTTCTTTTTCTTCTTTAACAGAATATTTATTTAAATTTTCATAATAATTTTGTGCGCCATCAACTAATTTTTTATTTATATTTTCATCTGTTAAATCAATACCAATAATCTTAAGTACATCAATAAAATTCATATTCTTTATTTCTTCATCATTAATATGATCATTTAACCATACAACTTTATCTTTATTTCCATTTTCTAATAAATAACACGAAAATAATGTTCCTAGTAAATATCTATAACCACTACTAAACAATATGCTAATACACTTTCTATAATCATACAAATTAAATTCTTTACTTTCATTATTATATTGTATTTTCTGATAATCAAAGTATTTTAATAATCTAACACATGCACATTCAAATTCTTTTTTGGTAGATGAAACAATATGATATTTTTTTAAATCTTCATAAGAATTTTCTTTTATATTTCCAAACAAATTATATGATATAAATACAAGATCATATTCAGTAATTTCTTTTGATATCTTACCTGTATTTTTTATTCTATCAAATATATCAAGTTCACTAGGATTAATACCACTTTCTAATATATTTCTTTGTGCATACATTTCAAAATATATTGAAAAGAATTCTGTCAATATGTACCTATACTCTCCCACTTTTTTTGATATATTTGTTGAATGTATAAATTCATGAATTAGCATAAGTACATCATTATAATTATATTCCCTTGCAATATCTATAAAATAATCATCTTCTGTATAACTACAAACACTATCATATCTTATATCTTCTTCACTATTTTCTATTTCTGAAAGTTTTTTATAATCATTACTTTCTTTTATAATCATATTTTGTTCATGTAAGAAAAATTCAAGTCGTCCAGAGTCTATTAATTTATCAAAATTTTCTAAATAATTTGAATTAATTTTTTCTATTTCATTTCTTGTTAAATTAAATACATCTTCATATGTTAAATTATTTTTATGGAAATTATGTCTTAAGTCTATACCTTTTAAATTTTCATAAAGTATTAAATTAAGTGAAAAAATATTATGCATATTCTGAATAAAAAATCCATCATGTTCACTTAAATAAATAAAAGTATCATTTAAATAATCATTTAACCTTTTATAATCTTCTTTCTTCATATTTCCCCCTACTTTATTAATTGTTTTGTTTTATCCTTTTTCCATGTATCTAATAATTCTTTTGGTATAAATCCATCATGATTTATACATATTCCCATTTGATTTTTTCTTCCTAGATTACCATGAAAATCACTACCACCAGATATCATTAAATTTCTTTTTTCTGAAAAATCTTTTATATAATCAATTTGTTCTTTAGTAAAATCATAGTAATAACATTCAATTCCATCTATGTCTTTGTATTCATCATATAAATTATCTAAAAACTCTTCTGTATTTTTCATTTTATAAGCATATGGATGAGCCAAAAATAATATACCTCCATTTTCATGAATAAATGTAATTACTTCATCTAAACTTGGTCTATACTTTGAAAAATTAAATGAAAATACATTATTTGGAATGCATACACCTTTTCTAAAAAATTCTTTACCATTTAAAGAATATGAATCCCCTAATTTTTTCATTAATTCTTCTTTATCATTAAGTAACAATATATCATCATATAATTTTGATTCAAATTTTGGTATTGTTAAATCTTCTTTATATTTATCAGGATATTTTATATTTAGTTTATCAAATATTTTTAAAGTATGTGCAGCTGATTCTATTGCTACTTTCTTCCAGTTTACACTTTTTCTTTTATTTACAAAAAATTCATTAACAGTTTCTACATTATCAAAATCATAGGCAAGTAACTCTATTTTTTGGCCATGAAAAGATGTTGTTATTTCTATACCTGTTTTTATGTCACCATTAAAATTATTTCTAACATTTTCATCCATTAATTCAATATGTGCCTTGCAGTTATCATGGTCTGTAATAGATATAATTGATAAACCTCTTTCTTCTGCTATTTTTAATAATGTACTTACATCATATACTCCATCAGAATATAATGAATGCATATGTAAATCTATTTTTTCCATATATATCCCTTCTCTAGTTCACATATTCTATCACAAAGATAAAAAAAATACAAAAAATAAATCTATTTTAAAGATTTATTTTTCATAATATATATCTATATCAACAGTGCCATCAATTCCATCTACTTTACCTATTTCTGTTAATTGCCAAAATTTATAATTACTTTCATAACTTGTTTTATCTGTATAATGTGCAAGCCAAACATTATGATTATTAGGTAACCATATTTGTTCTAAATAATTCTTACTTCCATAAAGCATTCCTTTATATCCATTTTTTTCTACTTCTTCTATAAATCCATCTGCCATTGAAGTTAAATTATAAAAGCTTAATTTATATGAATTATAATCACTAAAATCTTCCCAATCGAATGCTACTGGAAGAGTAACATCATATTTTTTTATTTGTTTTAATACCCATTTTGCATCTTTAATAGCTTCTTTTTTACTAGATGCATATGAGAAATAATAAACTCCTACAGGAATTTTATTTTTATTAGCATTTTCAATATTTTGTTTAAATTTACTATCAAGTACTCTTTCTCCATTAGTACCTTTCATGTAACCTACTCTTATAATAACAAACTCTACTCCGGCTTCTTTTAATTTTTTAAAATCTATATCTCCTTGCCATAATGAAATATCAATACCAATTTTTGTATTATTATCTTTATATTTATTAACAACATCACTAAAATTAACATATTTTATTTCTTCTTTTGTTTTAATACCTTTTAATCTATCAACTTCATCATTTAATATTTTTACATATAATTCATATCCAACAGAATCTATAAATCCTGCCTGTTCAGTACCAAGTATATCACCTGCACCTCTTATAGATAAATCTCTCATAGCAATTTGAAAACCTGAACCAAGTTCTGTAAATTCTTTTATTGCATTTAATCTTTTAACTGCATTATCACTTAATGTTTTATTTGGAGTATAAAGCAAATATGCATATGCGATTTTATTACTTCTTCCTACTCTACCTCTAATTTGATATAACTGACTTAAACCAAATCTATCAGCATTATATATTATTAGTGTATTAACATTTGGTATATCTATACCTGTTTCTATTATTGTTGTACAAAGTAAAATATCAAATTCATTATTTGTAAAACTAATCATAGTATCTTCTATTTGCCCCTTATTCATTTGTCCATGAGCAATTCTAATATCTGCTTCTGGTATTAATCTTTTAAGTTCAAAAAGTTTTTCATCAATATGTTCTACACTATTATATAAAATGAATATTTGTCCATTTCTAGACATTTCTTTATATATTGCTTCCCTAATAATTGATGGATTTACTTCTGCAACATATGTTTGAACTGGATATCTATTTACTGGTGGAGTTTCTATTAAAGATAAATCTCTTATACCTACAAGTGACATTTGAAGAGTTCTAGGTATTGGTGTTGCACTTAAAGTAAGTACATCAATTGAACTTTTCATTTCTTTTATTTTTTCTTTATGAGTAACACCAAATCTTTGTTCTTCATCTATTACAAGTAATCCCAAATCTTTATATTTTATAGAATTATTTAATAGTTTATGTGTACCAAAAATTATATCTATTTTTCCATTTACTAGTTTATCTTTTATTTCATTTGCTTCTTTTACACTTGTAAATCTATTTAGTAATGCAATATTTATTCCATAGTTTCCGAATCTTTCTAAAGCACTTTTATACTGCTGAGAAGAAAGTATTGTTGTTGGACATAAGTAAGCAACTTGTTTTCCTGAATTTACGGCTTTAAACATCGCACGAAATGCAACTTCGGTTTTACCATAACCAACATCTCCACATAAAAGCATATCCATTGGATACTCTTTTTCCATCGCAGATTTTATTCTTTCAATCGCAATATATTGATCTACAGTAGGTTCATATTTAAACTCTGAATCAAACTCTTTAGATAATTCATCATCTTTTTTAAAAGCGAAACCTTTTTGTAACTTTCTTTCTGCTGATATTTTAATTAACTTATCAGCAATATCTTTTACCTTATTTTTTACCCTTAATTTTGTTTTTTGCCATTCTGATCCACCAAGTTTGTTTAATCTTGGAACAACACCTTCATTAGATGAATATTTTGTTATTAAATCAATCTTTTCCACAGGAATATATAATTTATCATTATCTTTATAGGATACTTCTATATAGTCTTTTTTATTACCATTCTTTGTTAATGTTTTAATTCCTGTATACATTCCAATACCATGATTTAAATGTACAACATAATCCCCTACTTTTAGATTATCAATATCTTTAATTTTACTTCCATATTTAAATTTATTTTTATAATTTGTTTTCTTATCTCTATTTTTAAATAATTCGTTTTCTGTTAAAACAACATAATTATCAAACTCAAATCCTTCATCTAAATTAGAATTAATAATATTTACTTTACCTTTAGATAAATCATTTTCATTAGTTAAAATAGTACTAACTGTTAGATATTTTTCTATATTTTTTAATTTACTTTCATCTGATAAAGCAATTATAACTATTTTATTTGAATATAATTGTTTTTCTAAGTATTCATTTAAATATTTAAAATTAGACTCAAATTTTTCTGGAAGTCTTGATGAATAGTTATATGTTTTATTAATTGATTTTATATCAGTTACATTATCAATAGTCATTAAATATATATTATTATTTTTCTGTTCTAATGATGAAAAATCATGCATGTATTCTGTTTTATATTCTTCTTCTTTTGAAGAACTATATTCAAATATTTCTTCTCTTAATCTTTTATATGATTTTTTTATTTGATTATAGTCTTTATATATCATTAATGGGTCATCTACATATGATAATAAACTTGATACTTCATTTACTACATATGGTAAATATTTTTGATAATCAGGAATGTCCTCTATCATTTTTTCATTTATAAACTCTGAATATGGTCTTATTTCACATTCATTTATTTCTTCTAAAGATCTTTGTGATTCTACATCAAAATATCTTATAGAATCAATTGTATCTCCCCAAAATTCAATTCTTATAGGATTATCATTATTTGAAGAAAATACATCTAAAATATATCCTCTATTTGATACTTCTCCGGTTTTATTTACAATTGTATCACTTACATATCCTATTGATAAAAGTTTTCTAAATAATTCATCTTTATTAATCTCTGTATCTTTTTTCAAAATTATTTTACTATCCATCCATAATTTTTTACTAGGTAAATATCTTAAAAATCCCATAAGGTTTGTTATTACAATATTATGATCATTTTCACTAAGTTCATTTAATGTATTTACTCTTATTGATTTTAATTCTGGAGATATCGCAAGTGATTCACTTGTTAAAAAGTCATCCATAGGAAACAAATATACATTATTATTTAATTTTGATATTGATGAATAATATATATTTGCTTCATATAATGAATTTGTTACTATTAATATATTTTTATTGTTTCTTTTATATATATCATTAACGCAAAAAGAGATTAACTGAGTAGTTAACCCTGAAATAGCAACATTATCTATTTGATTTATTAAAATTTTATCATTTAAAAAATTCATATCATCATCTCTTTTAATTATATTTATTCATTAATTTATCAAAATTCATATTAAAATAATCATCAATTATATTTACACTTGTTTTTATTGCTTCATCTAATACTTTTCTATCATCACTATTTAATTTACCTAAAACATAGTCTTTAGTATCTATTTTTTTATTGTTACTTATGCCTATTTTTAGTCTCTTATAATTCTTTGTTCCAAGATGCATTTCTATATTTTTTATTCCATTATGTCCACCTGATGAACTATTTTGTTTAAGTTTTATTTTACCAAGTTCTTGATCTAAATCATCTTGAATAACTAATATATCTTCTATTTTTATTTTAAAGTAATCTACATATTTTCTAACTACTTCTCCAGATAAATTCATATATTTTTGTGGTTCCAAAAATATTACTTTTTCACCATTTATTATTAGCTCTGAATACATTCCTTCAAATTTTGATTTATTAACATTTTGATTATGTTTTTTTAAATACTCATCTACAACATCAAAACCAACATTATGTCTTGTATTTTTATATTCTTTACCCGGATTACCTAATCCTACTATTAGTTTCATTATTTACCTCCATGATACTCCATATAAACAATATTTTTTTCTAAATTACGAAGTTTCGCAACCTTTTTTATTGCTTCTTTTTCTGTATATCCTTCATCTATCAATTTTTTTACATGACTTAAAATATCTATATCATCATATGTTTCTTTTTTAGTATTTCCTTCTACTATTATTACAAATTCACCTTTTGGTTCAATTAATTCTTCTAATACTTCATTAATTTTTCCTCTATAAACTTCTTCATATTTCTTACTTATTTCTCTTGATACGCTCACACTTCTATCACCAAATATTTCATATATAAGTTCTAATGTTTCACGAACTCTATATGGTGATTCATAGAAAATTAATGTATATTTTTCTTGCTTTAATTCTTCAAGTTCTTTCTTTTTAGAAGATTTTTTACTATCTAAAAAGCCATAAAATAAAAATTTATTTGGATTTATTCCTGACATAATTAAAGCTGGCACGAATGCTGTCGCACCTGGAAGCCCTATAACATTATATCCTTCTTTTATTGCATGATAAGCTGCAACGTACCCTGGATCACTTATCGCAGGTGTGCCTCTATCTGATACAAGTCCAACACTTATTCCGTTTGATAAATATTCAAGTACTTTATCATATACTTTATCTTCATTAAATTTATGACATGATATTAATTTTTTATTTATTTCTAGATAATTAAGTAATTTTGCTGTTTCTCTAGTATCTTCTGAAAATACAACATCAACTTGTTTTAAAATATTAATTGCTCTTAATGTTATATCTTCCATATTACCAATTGGTGTTGGTATTAAATATAAACTTGGTTTATTATCATAACTTTTTTGACTCATTTTATCACCTACTGAAACATATTTTTTATTTCTTCTAAGTAATTACCATCTTTATCATGAACGTATAATGGTGGCAATATTTTTAAGGATGAATTACCATTTTTTGCACCCTCTATTAAAATCATATTACATTCTGAACCATATCTTGGATAAACTAATTGTAGTCTTTTAGGTTCAATATTATATTTTTTCATACATAAGATTATATCTATTAATCTATCAGGTCTATGAACAAGTGAAATTGTACCATTATTTTTAAGTATTTTCTTAGAAACTGAAAATATATCTTCCAAATTTATTAAAGTTTCATGTCTAGCATTTGTTTTTATAACACTTTCATTTAACTTCGAATTTTCATTTACCCTAAAAAATGGAGGATTACATGTTATTAAATCAAATGTATCAGTTTCATATACCTTTGGTAAATCTTTTACATCCATATTTAATATTTTAATTCTATCCGTAAGATTATTTATCTCTAGTGTTTTTGTTGCTAAATCATACACTTCTTTTTGAATTTCAACACCTGTTATATTACAGTTGACTTTTCTAGATAATATTAATGGTACTGGTGCATTTCCTGTGCAAAAGTCCATTATATTTTTGTACGATTTATTTTGAAGTGCAAAATTTGCAAGTAATACAGAATCTAAGGAAAAATTAAACCAATCAGTATTTTGTACAATATTTAAATCTTTATAATTTAATAATCTATTTACAACTTCCATACTATGATAACTCTATTATTTCCTTATCTTTTGTTTCAATTCTGTATGTTTTTTTAATTACATCAACTGATATAACTTTTCCACTTATTCCATCTTTATTTATAATATCTCCTACTTTTGGTAAATCTTTCTTTAATTCAGAATATGTATCATCTTCATATGAAAGACAACATAATAGTCTACCACATGCTCCATTAATTTTGTTTGGATTTAATGCAATATTTTGATTTTTTGCCATATTTATAGTTATATTATCAAAAGTATATAAATATGATGAACAACAAAGCGGTCTTCCACAAGGTCCAAGTCCACCTACTTCTTTTGCTTTATCTCTTGGTCCAATTTGTCTTAATTCAATTCTGGTTTTATATATTTTAGCAAGGTCTTTGGCTAAATCTCTAAAATCTACTCTATCATTAGCAATAAATGTAAAAAATAGTTGTGTTCTTTCAAATGTATAATTTACATCAACCAACTTCATATCTAAATTATATTTTTTTATAAGTTCATTACATTTTTTATAAGCATTTTTAGCATCTTTTATATTATTTAAATGATTTGTATAATCTTTTTTAGTTGATACTCTAATAACGCTTTTTAATGGATAATGAATACTCTTTTTATCCATTTTTATTATATCTGTTATTACTGTTCCAAACTGTAATCCTCTTTCTGTTTCAACAATAACAGTAAGATTTTTTCTTAAATTTAGATCATGACAATCAAAATAATACTTTTTACCATATTTTTTAAATGTTATTCCTACAACATTTACATATTCATCATTCATCTTTATACCTCACTTAATTCTATAATTAGTTTATCAAATAATAATTTCATATTTGCATTTAATCCTAGTTCATTTTTTACATTTTCTACTATCTTTATTTTTTTACCTAACGATTCTATATCATTTAATGAACATATTTCATCTATTACTTCTTTATAATCATTCATATAATTTATTTCATTTTTTACCTTATAATGTATACAATCATCATACATATATAAAAGAATATTACAAAGTATTAAAAAATCATCAGATGTTTTATATACATCATAAGCAAATTTTTTAACCTTTATCATTGTATTTATTTTGTACTTTTCTATATTCATTAAGAAATCTATTGAATTATGTATAAATTTTTCTTTATCTTCATCAGTTATGTCTAAACCCACAAAAAATAAAATGTTTTTCATTTTATTTGAGTTATTATTCTTAAAATTTAAAATTTGACATCTAGATTTTATTGTTGGAAGAACCATATTTATATTATCTGTTAATAATATTGCGATTATATCATCTTCTGGTTCCTCTAAAAACTTTAGTATACAGTTAGCAGATGAAGAATTTAATTTTTCACAATTTTTAATTATATAAATTATTTTATTTGCTTCAACTGGTTTTGTTGAAACACTATTTTGTAACTCAATTAATTGGCTTTTCTTTATAGTATTTCCATCTGGCTCTACTACCTTTAATTCAGTATATTCATCTTTATCTATTCTTTTATATATATTTTCAAGGGTTTCACTTGGTAAACCACTTAAACTAATAATATCCTTTGAAAAATCCTTAGCATATTTATATATATAATCAATATCATCTGATGAGAATAAATATGCCTGTACAAGTTTATCATTTTTTAAACTCTTTTGTAATACAGTTGTTACTAAATTTTGTTCTTCCATATATTTTTCAAGCATATTTATCACCACCTACTTCTATCTAAAATTTAATAAATAAAATGCAACTAATCCTAAAAATCCAGAACCGTCAAATAACGCTATTATTAAAACAGTATATATATTTATTGGAATATATAGGTTAAATGATTGCATTATTATATTATATCCATATAAAACTACTATACTAACGATTATTTTTACTATTATTTTTAGTAATTTTTTTAGCATACTTGTCCACCTCATCTAATACATAATATGTGGTGGATTTAATTTTATGAAAGTTTATTTCTTCCTTGCATTGCCATTTGTATTGTAAGAGGATCCAAATACTCCATATCCGCTCCAACCGGTATACCTGCAGCTATTTTAGTAACTGAAACATCATACCCTTCAAGCATTTTTAATATATATCCTGAAGTTGTTTCTCCTTCAATATTTGGTGTTAAGGCTAATATTACTTCTTTTATTTTTTCATCTTTTATTCTATTTATTAACTGATTTATTTTTATATCTTCTGGATTAACACCTTCAAGAGGTGAAATTAATCCTTCAAGTACATGATATTTTCCATTAAATACATTTGCTTTTTCAAATAGAATTAAATTTTTGGTATTTTCAACAACGCATAATATATCACTACTTCTACTTTGATCTAAACAAATGTCACATTTATCATTTTCAGTTAAATTATTACAAATTTCACATTTTTTAATTTTGGTTTTTACATTTTTTAATGATTCAGAAAATCCCTCGACTTGTTCATCACTAAATTTTAATACTGCAAATGCTAGTCTTTCAGCATTTTTTTCTCCTATACCAGGTAACAATTTAAAATATTCTATTAATTCTTGTAAACTATTAGGATATTTCATTAGAATATATTTGGAAGTCCTTGTCCTATTTTACCTAGTTTTTCTTCCATTTCTTTTTTTGCAGCACTAATTGCTTCATTTGTAGCAATTAAAATCATATCTTCTAATACTTCTATATCTTCTTTTTCTATATCTTTAGATATATTTATTTTAGTTATTTCTGTATCTCCATTTACTTCTACTTCAACTAAAGGTTGTTTAGCAGTAAATGTTTTTTTACTAACCTCTTCTTTTGCCTTTTCCATATCATTTTGCATTTTCTTTGCTTGTTGCATTAACATATTTATATTCATACTATTCTCCTCCAATTTCTAGTAAATCATCAAATTCACTTTTTTCTCCTGTATTTAATGATTTTATTTTATTTAATATGTCTTCCTCATCTATTATATCAATTTTTTCTTTGTTTTTTATTTTTTCTACATAAATTATTCTCTTTTTATTCCATAACTCATCTAACAAAATACATACTTTTACCTTTTTACCAAGAAGACTTTCCAAACTTTCTTCTAATAACTCCATATTATCATATAAATCATGTAATATGTTGTCACTGTCTGTCGTTAAGATTATTCCATCTTTTGATCCAGCAGTTATTTTTGTATCATCAAGTAAATTAATAATTTTTAATTTATTTAAATCAGATATATCATTTTTTAAGTTTTCCACAGCATTTTCATATTCTATTTTTGATTTTTTATCAGCAATGCCTAGTGTATTATTTAATCTAATGTTCATAAGTTCATCATATAGTGTATAATTTTTTGTTTCTTTAATTGGTACTTCTATAGTTTGTGGTTTTTCTTCTTTTATTTCTACCTTTTCAGGAGTTTTGTTTTCTATCTTTATATTATTTGATGTGCAAGTATTATTTACAAACGTTTGTTTGTTTTTTAATATATTTGTTATATTTATTATAGTTACATCAAATAATACTTTTTTATCTTTTGATATCTTCATATCATTAGATATTTTATTTAAAATCATTATTACTTCTATTGTCTTATTTTCACCAATTAAATTTACTATATTTGAGTTATTTTCTAGTTTAAATTTTATTAATTCATTTCTTAAAAATCTAATAAAATCTTCACATATATATATAAAGTTTTTACCTTCTTCTTGCCATGATTCTATTTTAGTAAATACACTATTTAAATCATCATTTACCATTTCAGTCATAAATTTTTCTATTTCATTATCATTAATTCTACCATTTAATAATAATACATCTTCGTATTTAATATTTCCATCTGCATAGGCATTTAATTGATCTAGCATACTAACTGCATCTCTTAATCCACCGTTTGATTCTTCTGCAATTAAATTTAATGATTTATCATCTATATTTATGTTTTCCTGTGTACAAATATATTTTAATCTTTCTTTAATTGTTGCGACTGGTATTGGTTTAAATTCAAATGACTGACATCTAGACATAATTGTTAAAGGTATTTTATGTGGTTCTGTAGTTGCAAGTATAAATATTATATGTTCAGGTGGTTCTTCTAATGTCTTTAATAATGCATTAAATGCTCCTGTTGTTAACATATGAACTTCATCAATAATATATATTTTATATTTTGATACTGTTGGAAGTAATGTAATATGATTTCTAATTTCACGTATTTCATCTACCCCATTATTTGATGCAGCATCCATTTCAATAATATCAACATTTTCATTTGAATTATTACTTATACATATATCACATTTTTCGCATGATAAACCATCTTCTGGATGTAAGCAATTTATTGTTTTAGCAAATATTTTTGCAATACTTGTTTTACCCGTTCCACGAGGTCCTACAAATAGATATGCATGCGTAAGTTTATTATTTTTAATTACATTTTTTAATGTTTGTACCACTATTTGTTGGCCATATACATCATCAAATGTCTTTGGTCTATACTTTCTATATAGTGCTTGATATTTCATAAAACCTCCTTTATAAATCTATTTAATTATAGCATATTTAATTAAAAATTAGTAACATTTATCACTATATTTTATCAATAAATATCTATTAATTATATATTAATGTTTCACGTGAAACATTGCATAATTTTATATATATGTAATCAAAATAAGAGTTCATTAATAGTAACAATATATATACTTTTCAATACATATTTATATAGATTATTAAGAAATATATTGTATTAATTTATTGATATATAAATATTGTTTTTAATTACCTTTTTTAAATAAGCTTAACTAATTTATTTTATATTTAGATAATCATAATATAATTTTTTGTATTTAAAATATGTATACAAATATAATAATGTTTCACGTGAAACATTATTTATTAATTAAAAGAATCAATATACCGATAATTTTTATTATTTTAAGTCAAATAGCGCTATTATTAATAACACTTTATTAAAATTATTAATATGTTTTTTATTATTAATAATTCAATTATCATTTTAAATTATTTTGTTTTATAATAATACAATGTTTCACGTGAAACATTGTATAAGTAATTATATAATTATTCATAATCTATCAAAAATATACAGACTTTATACATATATAGTTAAAAAATACATTTTTTCATTAAAATTATTGTCATATATATAATAGATTTTATTTATATTTTAAAAAAATACCAGCTAGATAATGTTTCACGTGAAACATCATCTATATTAATTAAATTTAATCTGTGAATATCATAAAATATTATTTAATAA
>OGUQ01001660.1_pt1 | contig 17368 bp, 7 predicted proteins | sample 1574701 | NCBI WGS metagenome assembly OGUQ01 (sample SAMEA2582087, study PRJEB24529) | metagenome | biome: Human gut stool | place: China | collected 2011 | reverse complement strand
CAGCACGTCGCTCTGTTCCGCGATATCGGCGACATGGCCTGCGGCGTTGATCGTTACGCCGGGCACGTCGGCAAGCGATGCCGTACCGAGCGGGCGATAGGCCTGTCCCAGCGTACGATAGGCTTCGCTGGAAAGACGTTCGACCGTCGCCAGAATCTGTTGACGATCACCTTCCGTGAGTGGACGGACGGCACCGTCGACGGCGATCCTATTGCAATAGCCAAGCAGCACATCCGGCGCACCTTTCGAAAAGACCGTCAGTCTGCCGGCATCCGCATTATCCTGCGCAACTATCGACATGCGCTTTCGTTCGGAAGTGAACGGGATCTCGCCGACGCGACCGTAGTGCGCATATCTCCGGTCGGCCTTCACCTTACGTGCACCGACGATCAAGGAAACTTCCGTGGGATCGCCGACGGCTTCCCATATGCCGGATTCTGTGTGTTCCCGCAGGTCGCCGTCATTGGCCAACGCACCGACGCCCAATGTCGCCACCGCTTCCATCTCGATTGCGGCACGTTCCGGCGTTCGTTGGTCCACTATCACCATGCGGCCTTCCGGCGCATAGCCCGTACCGGTAATCTGCACTTCACCGCTGGGCGTGACCACGCGTTCCACGGTCATCTCGTTGCGGGTGAGCGTTCCGGTCTTGTCGGAGCAGATCACCGATGCGGAACCAAGTGTTTCCACGGAATGCAGCTTCTTGACGATCGCATGGTGCATGGCCATGCGCTGCACGCCGAGAGCGAGCACCACCGTGAGAATCGCGGCCAATCCTTCCGGTACGGCCGCTACGGCCAACGAGACGGCCAGTAGCAGCGAGTCGATCACGTCGTGGATGTCGTTGAATCCTTCGGTGATCGCAAGCGCCACGAGCACGACGGCCGCGATGATGCACACGGCAATGCCCAGGATCTTGGAGACGTGGGTCATCTCCTTCTGCAGCGGGGTATCCTCGTCATCGGTCTGCGACAGCATGTCGGCGATCTTGCCGACCTGCGTGTTCATGCCGGTTCCGGTCACAATCGCGCGGCCGGTGCCCTGGGTGACGGACGTGCCGTTGAAGATCATATTGGTGCGGTCGCCCAGCGCCTTGGCGGAGTCGAGCGTGTCGGGCTTCTTGCCCACCGGCACGGATTCGCCGGTCAGGCTCGCCTCGGCGATGCGCAGCGACGCGGCGGCGAACAGACGCCCGTCGGCGGAGACGGTATCGCCTTCGCCAAGCACCACGATGTCGCCGGGAACCACGTCGGCGGTGTTGATGTGCACGATTTTGCCGTCACGCAGCACGGAGGTCTGCGGTGCCGTCATTTGGGCGAGCGCCTCCACCGCCTGCTCGGCACGGGCCTCCTGAATATAGCCCAGTACCGCGTTGACGATCAGGATCAGGATGATGACGATGGCGTCGAACGGCAGCACTTCGCCGGCCGTTCCGTGCGAGCGCTCGATGAACCATGCGATCAGTGAGATGACAGTGGCGGCAAGCAACAGGTACACCAGCGGATCCTGGAACTGCGCCAGGAACTTCTTCCACTTGGGTACGGGCGGCGCACTGGCCAACTGGTTCGGGCCGAATTTCTCCAACCGGCGCTGCGCCTCGGCGGAACTCAGGCCGGTATTGGTATCCACATCCAGCGCCTTGGCGACTTCGTTCGCCTCGGTCAAGCTGGGATCGACGTCGTGAAGCAGGCCTTCCTGCGACTGCACGCCTGTGGATTGATCATTTGTGTGATCAACCATAATGGTCTCCTTGATATAGCCGCGGAGTAGTCAGCCCTCACAATCACCGGGATCGTCCCCTCCCCCGGTCATCTCGATAAAGCTGCGCGGTTATGGGCACCGGCGCAACTGCTGCCGATGCATACTGTTGCCATTATTCCACAAACCCGTCATCGCTTGGCGAAACAGCCCTTTACGTGTTGTCCAAATATCAGCATTCCGCGAACGATTTCAGGCGACACGCTCCCACAGCGCGAGCAGCCAGCGGAGCGTCGTCATGGTGTAATCGAACAGTTCGTCGTCCATGCCGAAATACCGCTCGCAGCACTCCCTGCTCACATCGACCATCGCAAGGCCTTCTGGCTCTCCGGGTGTGAATGACACCGCCCGATCCTGCATTCATCATACGTGCCAAGGCAAGGAACTCCGGCGGCTTCGGAACCGGACGAGCTGCGTTCCGTTCCTAAGTGCGCGCCGAAACGACAACTCTGCGCACTTAGGAACGCAAACTATGCGATCTGCGTTCCTATGTTCGCGCACTCGGCGTTCCGGCGCGCACTTAGGAACGCAAACCGAGTCTCTCAGGGGATTGGGGCGATTCGCGCGCCGCGAATGGCTGTTTGGCGTGGGGGTCTGGGACAATGGCACGTATGGCAATCAAGAAAGGTCCGACCAAGGGGTCGGGAGGAAAACACCGCAATGCGCTACGCGGCAAGGGGCCGACGCCCAAAGCCGAGGATCGCGTGTATCACAAGGCATACAAGGCCAAGCAGGCGACGAACCGTCGCAAGATGGCAGATCCACGACTGGCAGCCCGCCGTCGCGCCGCGAAGTTCACGTCCGATTCGGACGATCTGGTCATCGGCCGCAATGCCGTGCTGGAGGCGCTGCGCGTCGGCGTCCCCAGCATGCAGCTGTATATCGCGACACGTATCGAGCATGATGACCGTACACGCGAGATCATCAAGCTCGCCGGCGCACAAAGCCTGCACCTGCTGGAGGCCGACCGTCTGGAAATGGATCGCATCGCCCGGTCGTCGAACCATCAGGGCGTCGTGCTCAAAGTGCAACCGTACCAGTATTCGTCTCTCGCCGAGCTGGCGGATATCGCCGAGCGCAAGGCCAAGGCCATGGACGTGGTGAATTCGCCGAGTGCGCGCATCAACGCACGCCCGCTGTTCATCGCGCTCGACGGCGTGACCGACCCGCAGAACCTGGGTGCGGTGATTCGTTCGGCCGCCGCCTTCGGTGCCAACGGCGTGATTCTGCCGGAGCGTCGTTCCGCTTCGGTCACCGCTGCCGCGTGGAAGGTATCGGCCGGTGCCGCGGCGCATATCCCGGTGGCTCGCGTGGTGAACCTCACCAAGGCCATCGAAAGCATGCGCGAACGTGGATATTACACGGTCGGCCTAGACGGCGGCGGCGATAAGCTGGTCGGCGAAACCGGTTTCGAGACCGATCCGCTGATCGTCGTGCTCGGTTCGGAAGGCAAGGGACTGAGCCGACTTGTGCGCGAGTCGTGCGACGCGATCGCCGGCATTCCGATCACGTCCATGGTGGAGTCTCTGAACGCCTCGGTCGCAGCCGGTATCAGCCTGTACGCGGTCGCCCGCGCCCGTCGCGAAGCAGCGGCAGCCGCCACGAAGTAATACCCATATCTCCCCCTGCTGCCGGCGGGGTCATCGAGCGGAACGAAAATCGGGGTGGCCGCCGCAATCGGCGCACCACCCCGTCCGGTTTCGCTCAGCAGCTCCACATATCAGTGGCTCCACACCGCGGCATCAGGATCGTCGTCGGGATTGTAATCATCATCGTCGATGGGCTTTTCGTAATTCGCCTCATCGTCGACCACGCCGGAATCCGCTTCAGCGTTGAGCTCGTTCACGGCTTTGTCATCCAGCTTGTAGTTCGGTAGCACGGATTGGATGTAGCTTTCCACAGCCTCGCCCATCGGCACGTCGTGGCCGGCCTTCTCGGCAAGGAACCAGCGGTGATCCAGCACCTCATGGAAGAACTGTGCCGGCTCGATCTGCGAACGATATTCACGTGGAATCATACGCACGGTCGGCTCATACACCTCACGCATCCAATCGGTGGCGACGATCTCCAACTCCTCGCCTTCACGCCACGTGGAGGCACGGTACGCATCCAGATCGTTGAGCAGGCGCCGCGCCTGATTCTCCTGCACATCTAAACCGGTCAGTCGCAGAAGCTTGCGCGACGCATAGCCGGCATCGACCACGCGCGGGCGGACCAGCACACGTTTGCCGTCCTCCGCGGTCTTCATCTCCAGCTCGTCCACGTCGAAGCCCAGGTCGTTGAGCTTGTTGACGCGCTGCTCGATCTTCCACATCTCATCCGGGCCGAACTTGTCGGTGTCGGTCAGCGTGCTCCACAACGAGTGGTAGCGGTCGACCAGACGGTTGCCCACCTCGATCTCGTCCACGTCGCTCGGCAGCAGACGGCCAGAAGCCAAATCCATCAATTCACCGATGATGTTGGTGCGAGCCAAGTCGATATCGTATTCACGCTGGCCATCGGTAAGCTGCACCTGCAAATCACCGGTTTCGGCGTCCACCAGGAAGGCGGAAAACGCGTCGGCATCACGCAGGAACAGGACGTTCGACAGCGACACATCGCCCCAGTAGAAGCCGGCCAAGTGCAGGCGAACCAGCAGCACGGCAAGGGCGTCGATCAAACGCTCGGCAGTATCCGGCTGGAGATTGCGGGCGAACAGCGCGCGGTACGGCAGTGAGAACTTCAGGTGACGGGTGACCAGAATCGCTTCCAGCGGTTCGCCGTTGCGGTCATGACGACCGGTGACCACGGCAATCGGGATGACGGTCGGCAACTCGAGCTTCTGCAGTCGGCGCAGAATCTCATACTCGCGCTCGGCCACCTGACGGGTGATCTCTTTCATGGCGTACACCTCGTCGCCCACATGCACAAAACGCACCACGTGGCGGGAGATGCCTCGCGGCAGGTTGGCCAGCAGGTCCTCGGGCCAGGTGGCCAGGGGCTTATGCCAGGGCAGCGTGAACATCTTCGGGTTCGAGCTGGCGGCGGTGATCTTCAATGCTTGCGGCTCAGCTGAACTGGCATGTTCGTCTTCGGCTTTGACGGACGTGGCCTTCAGCGCGCGCGGATCCATCTGAGGCAAATCGTTCAACTCCATGTGTTCGATTCTACGTGGTGCTTGGGAAGTGCAGCGAGTAGCGGCGACTTCGGCGCGTTATTCTCGCATACGAATAAATCATCTGTATGGGATTTGCCGGCCGAATTGACGTCCCGTATGCGACGCCTCATGCGCAATCTGAACAAAATGAACGCAACAAGTAACATGAGCCCCGCTGCCGCGGCAATGCTGCCTACGGCGGCACCCGTACGACCGATAAGGCCAGGATTGCCCGGCTCCTCGCTCGGGTTATCTTCGGGCGGGACAACAGGAGTTCCAGTGCTAAATTTCGGCTCTACTGTGATGTTGAGATCAGCGGATGTGCCTCCACTGCCAGGAATCGAGATGAGGAACGGATCACAGTCGTATGCTTTGTTGGCTTTCGCCGAACTCGTGCGGGAGACCAGATATAGGCCGAGCGGCAGATTCTGGAAAGTGAGCTGACCAGCTACGTTAGTGGTGCCGGAATGCTGGTACAGCTTGTTTTTCGCCGCGTGCGTAGCGAGCTTCTTGGCCGCATCGTGATATTCACTTGATGTCAGGCGTTCCCAATCGGCAGTGAGGCCGGAAAAATCGCCGACGGTTTTATATGAGGAGACGCTACCATCATTGTTCGTTGTGACGGTGGCGACGCGCACGATGGAATAGGTATCGCCGGCAAGCAATTTGGGCGAAGCCGTGTCTCGGCCCCATACGGCATTGATGGTGAGAGCGCCGAAAGAATCAGCTTGCGCATACGGCACCATAGAGCCGAAGGCTGCAAGAACAGTGAGGACGATAGTAACGGCGGCGGCAATCATGGCAGCAATGCGCGCCGCACCATATTCGCTTCCGCTATGCAGGTCTAACATGTCTGCCCGGTCCTTTCCGCCGTGATGAATGTGATTGGTTATTTGTACTGTCTGGCTGAGGAGGCAAGTCACCGTCCGGCTCGATATCCGCAGAGTCAGAATCACCAGATGCGACCTTGGCGCTCCTACTCTGCCGGCGTCGCCGCTCATGACGCTGCCATAAATGCCATGCGATGAGCAAGGCAATCAGTGCAAGAGACGGCAACAAGTACTGCAGCGGAATGTCCACGTGGAACGTGGATTTGGCGTCATCCTGCTGCTGCGGCGTGTATGGGATGCGATGGCCACGCACCAGCAGCCGATGCGTATTGACCGCATACGGCGTACAAGTGATGAGCGTGACAAAATCCTTGCCGGGCTCAATTGCCAGTTGTTTGGTATCGGTCGGCAGAACGGTAGTGATCTTATCGACCTGATACGCATACGTGTCTTTAAGTATTGTGATGTAGAACTTGTCGCCTTTTTTCATAAGGTTCAAGTCCGTGAACAGTTTTGCCGTGGGCAAGCCCCGGTGGCCAGACAGCGCCGCATGAGTGGACGCGCCACCAACTGGCAGTGAGGTCTGTTCGAGATGTCCGATGCCGGATTGCAACACTTTCTCGGAAGTGCCGTGATAAATCGGCAAGGTCTCCTCGAGCTTAGGCACAGTGATGTATCCCATCATGCCGTCACCGTCAATATTGAGCAGACTGTTGTATTCCTCGTCCGTGGATGCGGAATTGACGGCACTGGCAAGAGCGTCGGTTTCTCCTGCATCGTTCTGGGCGAGCTTTTCGTTATAGGCGTGCGCAGCATCCAGCACCTTCTGGTACTGTTCCTGGCTCAATGCTTCAACGCTGGCGTCGTAGTTATTTACGGCGCGGCTGGCGTTGCGCATAATGAGGAAGTTGCTGATCGTCGGATAGAACAGAATGAGCATTCCACCGAGAATGACCAGTAAGGGCAGGATGTTGCGCAGTCGTTTCATCGAGCGTTCTTTTCGCGAGGAAACCGTGTTGTGGGCGTAGCGGGTGTGTGCCCTTCACGCCCAAAACACGGCCATGCTCGTCAGGCGTTCTTGCGCTTGAGAGTCCAGGCAACGCCGAGCGCGATGACCAGCACACCAATCACCGTGAAGGCGATGGTACCCATGCCACCAGTGCCAGGCAGGACAACACCGGACTTGTTCCGGACCGGGATGACACCGTTCGATGCGTGCTCGCCGTAGACGCTGCCATTGTCGTTGTTGTAGGTGATGGTGACGGTGGCATCCGTGTTGTCAGTGCCGTCGTTCCGGCCATCAACCTTCACGCCGATGGCGCTGGCGAGCTTGTTGTAGCCGGCCGGCGCTTCGGTCTCGGTGAGCGTGTACTCGCCGTTCTTCAGTCCCTGGAAGTCAACCTTACCGTTTTCAGGAGTGGTGATAGTCGTAGTACCTGTCTCATCAGCCTTAGCTACACGGTATACAGCGTTCTGGGTCGCACTATCAGCGACTTTCACGAAGCTAATAGCAGTGCCGCCCTTATGTGCGAGTGTGAACTCAGCACCAGCAAGTCGAGTAGCGGTATCATCATAATTTTTACCAGTGTACTTATCGACGGTGAAGCCATAAGTGAAGACGCGAACCTTGCTGGGTTCGGACTCACCGGTGCCATTGGTGCTCGGGTTGTTGGAGTACTGAATCGTTGCGGAGTTGACGTTACCAGCACCGCCCACAACAGCATCCTTGTTCAACGTGGCCGTGTAGGTGACGGTGATCTTCTTGCCGGCATTGACCTGCTGCTTGGTCTTGAAGTCCTTCATGGCGACAGTAAGCGTATTGTTGTTGGAGGCCGTAGGAGTGGTGACGGTGTAGTCAGTGTTCACGGTCAGTGGACTATTCGCACCTTCGACCTTAACGGAAGTGACTTGTCCAAAGGTGAGGCCCTTAGACAACGTATCCTTGAAGTTGAAGGTGTAGGTGCTATAGGCGGACATGTCCGGAATGGTGGAAGTCAGGGTAAAGGTCAGGGTATCACCGATCTTCGCGTCGGTGGCGTCCTTACCAGTGCCGTTTACCTGTACCTTCTTGTCGACGGTAGGCAGGTTGCCCTTAATCTCGGCAGTCACACTGGTGCTATGAACGGAAACTAGCGTGGCGTATTGACTACTGGCGTTGGCCAAGGTCGCACCCGGCACAGCGACCACGTAGTAGCCGTAGTCGAGACCAGTGAACGTCGCAGTGTACTTACTGTTCGAGGCACCGGCAGATACCGTAGCGGTCGCGCCAACCGTGATGTTGTTGGCCTTGGTCTGCGCCCAGTTCGATGCCTTGGTAGCGAAAGCAACCAAGTCTTCACCCTGCAGCTTGGATACGTAGTCGTTTGCTTTATCGTTGACGTTCTCGTTGGTAGCACCAGTTAGTCCGGAAGCAGTGGAGTTCTCGAAGAACGGCTTCCACTCGTCAGTCAACGTGTAGGAGACAGCCTTGCCGTCACCGCTCACGGTGGCGGAGAACATCTTGTAGGCGTTCACGGTCTTACCGGCGAACTTCGCGTCAGTAGTGCTGACCGTCAGCGTGGCATTATCCGCTGCGTTGGCCGTGGCGACTGTCGTCGCAGCCAATCCAAATACGGTGGCAATCGCCGCGGCGGCAGCGAAAACCCTTTTCATCAGTGATTTCATTACTGTTCCTTTCCCTAAATGGAAATCTTTTCTGTTTGGCAGGTACGGTTTGTCTATGTGGTCGTCACGCGGCATGGGCACCTCGCTTTCGTATACGGCTGGAGCCCGAGCGGACTGTGCCGGATTGAACGCGTTGATTACGCACGTACCAGACCACGCCAGCTCCCATAAGCAGCAAGCCGAACATCAGGAACCACATCGTGCCCGCGCCTCCCGTATCCGGAAGCAACGCCGCATTGGTAACAATGGCCACGCGTTCCTTGGTGTTGTAGGAGACCGATACTTGGTATCCGGCCTCCGCGGGCTTGATGGTCTTGGTGGTATCGCCGTCCTTATAGGTCACGGCGGTTTCTTCCACGGTGTACGTGTAGTAACGCACGATGTCCTTGCCGTTGGCATCCTGTCCATCCACGAATGCGACCGGCAGTCCTTGAATCACCTTGCGCCAGGTGTTGCTCCAGGAAGAGGCATCGGAGGAGTCCAACGTCACCGTCCATGGATTCTTCTGCGTCACGGTTGTGCAATCCGCGCCGAAGCATTGAATCGTCTGCGGCGTCACCGTATTGCCACTGCCATCGGTATAGTGCGCGGCGATCTTCAGTTCGACCGACTGCGGCCGTTCGAGGTTGCCGTCCTTCCATACCTTCTGGACGGTCAGGTCAATGGTTCGGCAACCGTCCTTGCCGCACGGGTCCTGGCCGTCGTCCGGTTCGGGGGTGAGTCCGCCGTTGTTGTCGGTCACGGTCGCGTCGAGCATGAGCACGGCCTTGGCCGGGGACTGGTAGGCATCGAGCTTCGTCTTGGTGCTGCCGTCCGTGGAGTCGACCACGGCGTTCTTAATGCCGACCCAAGTGGTGCCGGCGTCGCCGGATGCGGAGCTGTGCACAGCGCTGCTGTCGTATGTGTTGACCACGTCGAACAGCTTCACTTCCCAACGATCGAGTCCGGTGTTCAGCGCATCGTCTGCCGTGTTCTTCTGCGAGAAGATCTTGTTGCCGTCCTGCGCGGAGGTGCGGGCCTCACTAGCGTTCGCGGCCGCCTTGCGGTAAATGCGATAGGTGTTGTATGCCTTGTCGCCGTTGCCGTCATCGACCGGTCCGAGGATGTCGCTCATGGTGTTGAAGTCCCATACGGACTTGAGTTTGGTGTTCGAGAACGGGTCGACCAGTCCGCTGGCACCGCGGATCGTGTCGGCGTAGACCATGTGGTCGTCTGCCAGCACGCCCTCGTCGTTCAGTCCGGCGAAGCCGCCCGCGTAGCCGGTGGTGAGATCCTTCACACCGTCGGTATCCTGAGTTGCCCCTCCACCGAACACGTCATAGCCATTGGCGATGCCCGTTACGGTGGACTGTTCCACGCGAGTACGGTTGCCCTTGATGAGCTGGACGGTCAGGTTGCTGCCCGACCCATCCATATCAATGCCGTCTTTGCTGCAAGGCAGTTTGATGACGCTGTCGCCGATGGTGACAATCGCCACGTCGGTCTGCTGCTGGTTTTCATCATCAGCCTTGGACAGAGCAACGCTCACCTTCAGTCCGAACAGGTTCACGTACAGCACGTTGCCTTCCGAAAGCACCTTGAGATCGAATACCTTGCCGAAGATGGCCGGGAACCACTTGCCTAAATCGATGACGCCGACCTGTTCCGCCTTGTCGAGGTACAGGAGCTTGACCAGCGCGTTCACCACTTGCAGCAGCAGTTCCACAAGTACAGAGTTGACCTTCGCGTCAACCAAATAGGCACGGCTGGTTTCACCGACGAATCCGCCGGCAATCTCACCGCTAGTGACCTTCTTGAGATTGTCAGACGTGCAGCCCTTCACCCTGGCCAAATCCACGTATCCAACAAAACCGCCTGCGACCTCACGTCCGGTAGCCTTGTCGGTGGCTTTGCCGTAATTGTCGCCATGGTGTGTGGCGGTGACGGTATAACCGTCCGGGATGCCGGTGACGCGCGAATCGCCAACGTGCGAGCCCCAGATGTCAAGTACGCCGGCCGTAGCACCAAGCAGATTGAGCGCATCCGTGCCGAGTTGTGCATTGTCGGCGGCGACCGTGCCGGATTTGCCAAGATGCCCGATGAAGCCGCCCACGTAGTTCACGCCGGTCACACTGTTGAGGTTGGTGACCGCAGACTGCTTCACAGAGCCATTGATCAGTCCACCGCCGAAGCCACCGACCGCACCGGTGTAACGCTTCGAGTCAAGCATGCCCTTTGTGGTGGAATCATGGGCGACAATCTGGATACCGTCGCTCACACCGTTGACCTGACCGTCATAGATGAAGGTGCGGAATGCTTCGAGCACGCCCACGTTGCCGACCTTGAGCAGTTTGAGCAGCAGGTTGGTATCCTGCTTATCGCCGGCCTCGCCGCCGCCGACGGAAGCGACGCTGGATACATCAGCAAGGCCAAAGAAGCCACCGGCGTATTGCCCGCCTTCAACAGCGCGCAGCCCGTTAACAGTAAGAGAAGCCGGGTCATTGTTCGGATCCGCTTCACTGCCGGTGCCTTTGGCGGAATCCTTGTCACCGAGGATCGCGGCCTGCAACGAACCAGCGAAACCGCCGGCGTTCAGGGCATACTTGGTTGTGGTATTACCCTTATCGTCCTTGCTCTCATATGCGCCATTGACCGTGTATCCCCATGCCGGGTCATCCGAGCTCACATGTGCACCGCGAATCGTCGTAACCGTGGCCTGCAATACGCTGACCAGACTTGCCGGGTTCGATACCAGCGAGTCGAGGATTCCTTGCAGGAATCCCTCGGACGCATTGGTGTCCACATCCGCAACCGCACCGGCAGTGGCCACGCCGATAAATCCGCCGACATTGTTGCGCCCTTCCACCTTGCGCAGGTTGGAAACGTTGGCGCCGGCAGCGGTGACACCCTCGACAAGCTTCTGGCCGCTCTGGTCGAGATCGCCCCAGACCTGGCCACCGACCGCGAGACCGGCATAGCCTCCGGCATTACCGGTACCGTGCGTGATGTCTTCACCGGTGGCCACGACCTTCATACCCTTGCGGTAGCCGGCCACGCTCGAAGATTTGACGACGGGCACAAATACCTGTGCCACGTCGAGCATCTGTCCCAAATCAAGTTTGATGCCTTTGTCGCCGAATAGTTGGATAGAGCCGAACGAGGATGCCGAGCCGGATTCCATCGTGCCCGCATAACCGCCTGCCGCACGCATGGCAGAGACGTTCTTGACATCCATCGACTGGCCATCGATGATCGTGCCGGTGCGCATCAGACCGACGTGTCCGCCGGCGACGCCGGAATCATGCAAGTTCGCGCCAGTCTGATACTCCGCACGACCGGCGACGACGTTGAATCCGAAGATGTAGGATTCGAGGAACTTGTCCAGGGAATCCTGATCAGTAACAGAGCCCGCACCATCGCCCGTAGCTACCTCGGTAAATTCCTTGCCATACGCACCGTACTTGCCGATGTTGTCGATCCACGTCTTCCATTGGTCGTAGCTCATATTGCGCAAAGGACCAGTGACCTTCGAGTGCTCCTCGGTCGGGTAGACCACAGACAGCACGCCAGCGAGATTGCCGGCCTTGATGAGACCGCCAAGCAAGGAGAGCGAACCGCCTTGAGCGGTATCGGCCGCCTCCATGAAGCCGGTGTAACCGCCGGCGATTTCGGCACCGTATACGCTGCGGATGCGCGCGGCGTAGGCTACGCGCTGCGGCCCGTTGTATTTGCCGTCGGTATTCTCCTGCTTCCACGCTGCTGTGTTGTTGCCCCAGATATGACCGCCACGATTACGACCTGCATAGCCGCCGGCCATGCCGCGGCGTGTGGTCGTATCCGATGCCGCCTGGGCACGCACCGCGCCGCCGCACACTGCGGCATCGGTCGAGCTGTTGCGAATCGTCGGCGTGAAGTCCTGCACGAGCGAGAGCAGGTTGTCGAGGTTGACAAGCTTCTTGAGCACGCTGCCGTCACCAAGCACGTTCGCCACGGCTCCCGGCTGCATGGTACCCACGTAACCGCCGGCCGAAACCTGGCCGATGATGTATACGAACTCATGCGAGCTCGAGTCCTGAATATGGCCGCCTTCGATGTCTCCGGCGAAACCACCAGCCATACCCAGTGGATCGGGCTCATTGTTGGCATTCCTATGATCTGCGGTGCTGGCCAAAACGGAGTATCCGCCGATGCCGCCAGTCACATCGGAGTGTTCAATCGTCGAGACGACGACATCCAGCACACTGAGTACATCGTTGAGATTGACGTTCTGGCCGAGCAGGCTCAGGCCACCGCCCACAGCTGCCGCCGAGCCGATGTCCATTTTGCCGATGTAGCCGCCGGCATACCGAGCGGCGGTGACTGCATACGAGCTGTCTTTGCTCAGATAGGTGTCGTCGATGGATCCGGTGGTTTCCAGATTCTTCGGTGCCTTGACGTCGGTGTGGCGCAGTTGGGTCACACTGGAATGGGACACCTGCACACCGGAACCGTATCCGATATAGCCGCCGGCGGAACCGGATTGCGTATCGGATTGGTCAAGTCGGGTGGCGGAAACGGTGAAGCCGGGATCATCCGGGTCGGAAATCCCGTTACCGCTAGTTGCCTTCACGGTGGTGGCATCGGAATGCACACCCGCGTAGGAGATGAATGGCACATAGCCCTGCACCACCTGCAACAGGTTGGCGAGATCCACCGTACCGAATTTGCCGAGCAAACTCAGGCCGCCGTTGCCAGCCGAAGCGAGCGCACCGGAGACAACCTTGCCGCCGAAACCACCTGCGTATGCGCCGCCGGTCACATGGTCAAGGTTGACAACGGCCACGGGGTTGGTTTGCACGCGGGACTGTACACCGGCCAGCGTTGAGTCGTTCTTGAGATCGGTTTCGGAGAACTGGTTGACCTTGCCGCTTTGGAAGTTTCCCGCATAGCCGCCCGCGATATCGCCTTCGACATAACCGCCGTTGACGTACGTCACGGTGGTATCCGTATAACTTGGAATCAGATACGGTACGGCACCGAGCAGGTCGTTCACGGACAGCAGGCCGCCTTGGATCAGGCCATCCAATACGCTGGAATCTTCTGCGTTGCTGAGCGCGTCGGCGAGGCCGCCGGTGGTGGAGAAGCCCACGAAACCGCCCGCCACACCATCGGACGTGCTGGTATCGGCTGTGACCGATTTGAGGTTTGTCACATGGCTTTCCCGGGTTTTGGTGCTGTTGGCCTGACCATAGAAACCGCCTGCAGCGTAATCGGTTGTTTCGTTGTTCTTGTTCTTGCCGGTTGCCGCAACCGTGAATCCGCCAGAGATGCCGTTCACGTTCGATGCAGTGACTGCAACCGAAGAATATTGGGCAACCGATAGCAGACCGGAAAGCTTGATAAGCCCGAGCACATTGAGACCGCCAGCGCCGATGGCGTCGCCTGGTCCAGAGAAGCCAATAAAACCGCCGGCTTCTCCCTTGGCCAAGACCGTGGCCAGATTGGTAAGGTTCGTGTGGGTCACGTCGCCGCCGGTGGCGCATCCGATGGCACCGCCTGCATAATATGAACCAGCCGTCACTGTCAGGCCGGATGCCGGAGCGGTGACAGACATGTTCTCCACGGTGAACGCGGCAAACTGGTCGAACTTCTTGAGCATGGCAATATCGCCAATTTTCACCACACTGTTGAGCAACCCAGCTACCGTTGTCGGTTGCAGATTGCCGGCGATGCCGCCCGCGTAGGAGCCCGTGGCCGTGACCGATTCAAGGCCTTCTATGGTGGTGGAACGCTGCTGTGGGAAGTCACGATGATTGTTGTACTTCCAGAATGTGAGTTTTTGAAGGCGGTTCTGCGAGGAATCACCGATCACCGTACCCGAACCTTCGCCCACAAGGCCGCCCGCGTAATCACCGCCGGCAGCAACTGTGAGGGAACCCTTCATCTGTGTACCGAGAATCGCAGAAGGATTCACACCGACGATGGATAGCAGTTCTCCTGCACCGTTATCGCTGCCGCTCAGCAATTTAGTCACAGCTTTGGTGAGCTGTTTCAACAGCGATGCATTCGTGGTATCGTCCGTACCGAGTTCCAGGCCCCATCCCACGGAGGCGAATCCGGTGAATCCTCCGGCGTAGGATCTGTCGGCAGTCACGGCGACCGAAGCCGTAATCGAATTATTGACAGCATAGGCATTGGCCATGGCACCGTTGAAGCCGCCGGCGTAGTCTTCGGCCTGCACGGTGATCTTATCGTCACCGTTTACCGTCAGGCGACTGTTTTCGATGAGGCTCTGCGGACGCAGCGCAGACAGCAAGTCGACGCCAAGCGAGTTAATCAGACCGCCCACGTTGCCGTTGCGACCTACTCCGGCAAAACCACCGGCATATTGCTTTGCCCGCACGGTGAAACCATTCGTGCTCGTCACCGAAGAGTTCTCAATGATTGCACCAATCTGCGCACCGACAAAGCCGCCGGCCTGCGGGTTGTCCTTGTTGCCGATCACCACGTTCTTTTTGAACCCGTTCACCGAACTATTCGAGATAACCGGGTTGTAGTAGCCAACCGGAATCAAGGCATTCAGCCCGAGCGTGCCGGACAGCAACCAGTCCACCAAATCGCCCAGCCCGAGGAACGGGATAATGTTCAGAATCCCCGAGAGTACCTTGGTGAGCGCTCCTTCGATGCCGGAGACTGCATCGTATCGGGTTGCGCCCTCAACATATCCCACGAAACCACCGGTCATACGGCTTACGCTAGATACCGAAACATCTGCTACCTCGCAGTCCGTAACCTTGGTGTCCCCGTAGATACGGCCGGCAAATGCACCCGTGGCGAGGTTGGAAGGATTGTCTTTGTGCAGGGTGAGCAGACCTTTCAGATTGAGGTCAAGATCTACTTGTCCGAATGTCAATGCTTTTAACGCCGCCAACAGTGCGTCGAGCAGTAATCCCACTGCCGAAGTGAGCATACCGAGCAAGGTCGGCGGAATATACGATTCACTCGTATGATTCGCCACCGACACATCCTGCAGCTTGAGGTTCGACACCACGGCCGTACCGGCGCTGCCCAGACTGCTGCTGTTCATCACGGTCTTGTTCGTGATCGAGGCGAAGAAGCCGATGCCCTGCTGCTTGCTGACATCCAGCTGGTCGCCTTCGACATTAGAGACCATATCTTTCTGATTGACGACCACATGGCTGATGACCGGCCGAGCTGCGGTAGCGTGAACCACACTTGCGCCATCGGCACCAACAGCCTTCCACAGGCTGGCTGCGGTGTCGCCGTCATTGGAGACCGCACCGAGCATAGTGCCGGAAAACATGAGCGGAGTCCACTCGGTGTTGTTGATATCTGCCGCGTTCTTGGACAGGTCGATGTCACGGAAGATCAGGTAGTTGGCGTCTGCGGAATAGGTCAGGCCGGTGTTGGCAGCGGAGTAGTCCGTTTGCGTGCCATCAGCACCCACGCCGTAATACTTGGTGCGGGTCCTGTTGGCGCTTACCGCCGTGCATGTCAGCAGTGGACTGTCGTGGTCGGAGGCACCAGCATCGCGCAAAGTATCTGAATCAGAGAGATCGGCGTCACCGGCGTATTCGGAAGACGGCGTGCCGTCCACCCACTGATAATTGAGGGGTCCTTGTCGCGTACAAGTCTGCTTGACCTTGTTGATGCGGCCAATAACCTTCTTGTCAGAACCAATCGCACGCAGCTGCTGCTCGTTACCAATCAGGATGTAGGTCTTGCCGTTGATCTCCTTGGTGACCTGACCCTCAAAGTCACGGCCGCCAAGCGCCGTCGCGGCGACCTGCACATTGGCCTTCGCCGGCGATTGATCCGTCGCATTTGAGGAATCGTTCTTGGCATCTTGAGAAGAAGCATCGTTTGGAGCCTGCGTTTGGGCTCCATCATTGGCGGAATTGCCAGCGGCAGCTTCTGCTGAGTCGTCCGCCTTATTGTCTGTCGCACCATTTGAGGATTCGGAAGGTGTTGGCGCACCGTTTGATGTATTGGCCTCTTCTGACGTCTTATCGTCAACGTTGACATTGCGAGCAGAAGGAGCAGCTACGACAGTATTACCCCCCCCCTCAGAAATTACGGCATTAGGAGAGCTACTCACATCGTCTATATTCTGAGCATATGCTGCAGGCACCATGCACACGATGGACAAGGAAACAGCAATAACCGAAGCAAGGCAACGCTTCAAGGCATGGCGCTGCCTTCCAGATTCCTGTTCTGTTCCTCCGTTAAACCCGCAACGGACGAACTTCGATTCCGAGCTCATTGTTTCCTCTCATAGATTCGCAACCCCCTTTCGGGAGGTTACTGCATACAACTATACGGAAGAGGTTGACAAAAGAACAAAAAACGTTCATTTGCTGGGGCCGGTTAGTGTATGTCTTTCTGAGCAAAAAGAAAAAGCCCCGCAGCTATGCAGGGCTTTTCCAACGAGGTCATGAGAGAGGAAGAGAACGACCCCGTTTAATGGTTGACGAAGCTTTAGGACCTCGCCAAATCACTCATCATTCCGCACTTTCAAGTTTACGCCAATCTCACTTTCAAGTTTACGCCAATCTCGCTTTCGATTTTACGCCGACAGCACTGCTGGCGATTACACTTTCGATATTGAGAAATCACAAGAAAGCAGCAAAAGGTCATAAGAAAACCCGCCCGGGAAAGAGGGAAGACTGGGCGGGTTGAGGAAGGGAAGAAAAGGAGGTCAGTTATGGATTACTTGGCGGCCTCCTTGGAGTCCTTGTTCTTCGGCATAACCCAGAACTTGAGCAGCGGGTAGCTCACGATCACGGCGAGCAGGGTGTTGACCACGGAAGCGATGGTGCCAGCAATGCCAGCGCCCATGCCCCAACCCTGGCACAGACCGGTCACATAGCCCGGCAGCACAAGGTTCACAACCACGATGATCACAGCGAGGATCACGTACTTCCAAGCGGCATCCTTGAAGCTGGAGTCAGACTTGAACACCCACTTCATCTGCACGAAGAAGTTCACCTCCTGGGCGAGC
>OGUQ01001657.1_pt1 | contig 17387 bp, 12 predicted proteins | sample 1574701 | NCBI WGS metagenome assembly OGUQ01 (sample SAMEA2582087, study PRJEB24529) | metagenome | biome: Human gut stool | place: China | collected 2011 | reverse complement strand
AATATCTAATACCATCCAGCCGTCTTCGAGTTGATCAACGTCTACAGTTTTAGTATTAGCATCGTTGCTGAAAGCATCTGCTACTACAGCATCGATAGGTGTTAATAATTTAGCACCTGCTACGCGAGCTTCCATAACAAGGTCTGTAGCGATAGCTTCTTGGCCTTCTTCAAATAAAGAGCTACCAATGTTGCATCCTTGTGCTTTAATGAACGCATTAGCCATGCCACCGCCGATGATCATTACATCAACTTTAGGCAATAAGTTAGAAATAACGGAGATTTTATCTGTAACTTTCGCGCCACCAATAATAGCTGCCATAGGTGTTTTGGGATGTACTATAGCTGCACTTAATGCGTCAATTTCTTTTTTGAGCAAGAAACCTGCTGCCATAGGGATATAATCAGCAATACCGACTACAGATGCCGCATTACGGTGAGATACACCAAACGCATCATTGATAGCAACATCTGCAAGAGATGCCAATTGCTTAGCAAACTTAGGGTCATTTTTAGTTTCTTCATTGTGGTAACGCAAATTTTCAAGCATCAATACATCACCAGATTGTAATGCTTTTACAGCTTCTTCAACTTTAGGACCAATGCAGTCATCTACGAATGCTACAGGCTTGTTGATAAGGTCAGATAAATGCTTAGCACATGGTGCCAAAGACATTTCTGGTTTGCGTTCTCCTTTAGGACGACCAAAGTGAGAAGCAAGGATAACCTTTGCCCCTTTTTCGATTAAGTAATTGATAGTAGGTAATGCACTACGAATACGAGTGTCATCAGTGATGACACCGTCTTTCATAGGAACATTAAAATCAACACGAACAAATACTGTTTTATTATCTACTTGTAAACCTTCGATTGTTTGTTTCATCAAAGCCTCCTGATTATAAGCCTTTGCTTGCTACGAATGCTGCCATGTCGATAAGACGTTCGGAGTAACCCCATTCGTTGTCGTACCAGCCGCAGACCTTCACCAGGTTGCCGCCGACCACATACGTGAAGCCGGAGTCAAAGATGCAGGAGTGGGGGTCGGAAACGATGTCCTGAAGAACGAGCGCTTCTTCGGAGTAAGCCAGAATGCCCTTCAGCGGGCCTTCAGCGGCTTCCTTCATGGCGGCGTTTACTTCTTCCACGGTCACATCCTTCTTGAGCACGGCCACAAAGTCGGTTAGGGAACCGGTCGGAGTCGGAACGCGGAAGGAAGCGCCGTTCAGGGAACCCTTCAGGTTCGGCATTACTTCACCAATGGCCTTGGCGGCGCCGGTGGTCGTCGGAATGATGTTGATCGCGGCGGCGCGGGCACGGCGGGGATCCTTGTGCGGAAGGTCCAGAATGCGCTGGTCGTTCGTGTAGGAGTGAATCGTGCTCATCATGCCCTTTTCAACGCCGAACTTGTCGTCCAGCACCTTCACCATCGGAGCAAGGCAGTTGGTGGTGCAGGAAGCGTTGGAAACGATATCGTGCTTGGCAGGATCGTATTCGCTGTCGTTGATGCCCAGAACGAAAGTCAGGTCCGGATCCGGGGAGGGAGCGGAAATAAGAACCTTCTTGGCGCCGGCGTCAAGGTGCTTCTTGGCGGCGTCGCGCTTGGTGAACAGGCCGGTGGATTCCAGAACGACGTCCACGCCCAGATCCTTCCAGGGAAGGTTGGCGGGATCACGTTCCACGGTGATGAGGATCTTGTGACCGTCAACGACCAGATAATCACCCTCGATGGAAATTTCACCGTCAAACTTGCCCTGCGTGGAGTCATACTTGAGCAGGTGGGCGATCGTTTCGATAGGAGTCAGGTCATTGATGGCAACAACCTTGTTGCGTTCTTCCTTGGACATGGCGCGCAGTACGTTGCGACCAATGCGTCCAAAACCGTTAATAGCGTATTTGGCCATAAGATTGAGGGCTTCAGATTTGATTAATTACTAGTCCCGGACTTATTCAAGTACCATGGACGCTGCAAGTTTAAAAACGTTTCAACCAGCCGTCAACACTATTGTTCCCCCATCATGGCAGTATGTTCCCCCAGCTCCCGCAAACAGGGAACACTCCGCCAGGCGGACATGTTCTCTCATGAAAATCAAAAACTTGCAAAAACACCTTCCTTCCTCCGGAAGCTCCTTCAATTCATGGAACGCAAAGCGGCGCGTATCAGCTCGTCCACGTCTGCATCCGGATGGTCCTTCAGATGGGCAGCTATCGCCTTGCGGGATTCCACCTGCTTGAACCCGAGCGCAATCAGCGCCAATTCCGCGTCCCCGGCGGCCTGGGAAGTAGCGCCCTGGGCCTGGGCTTCCCACGTGGCGGCCAGGCCCACTTTATCCTTCAGTTCCAGGACGATGCGTTCCGCCGTCTTCTTGCCCACCCCCTTGGCCCGAGCAATGCCGGAAACATCTCCACCCACAACCGCCTGCTTGAACTGCTCCACGGACAGGGAACCCAAAATGGCAATCGCCGTTGCCGGGCCGATTCCGGAAACACGTTCAATCAGCAGCAGGAAAATATCCCTTTCCGCATCCGTGGCAAAACCGTACAGCACCTGCATGTTCTCCCGGACATGCAGGTAGGTTTTCAGCGTCAGCTCTCTGCCGGGAAGGGGATTCAGCCTGTCAAACGTGGACAGGGGCACAATCACTTCATACCCCACCCCATGAACATCCAGGATCAACCGCTGGGGATATGATTCCGCCACCGTGCCGCGCAGAAAAGCTATCATACCCTTAACGTGACACAATCCGGCCCGCGCGCAAGCTAAAAACGCATCCTCCGGAACCGCTTCCGTCATCTTTTCTGGAGCACGTGCAGCCTGACATGTTCCAGATCCTCCCGGTGGTAAAAGCAGCGCACGCGCAGTCCACGGGCTGTTTTCATCCTGCACCTGTATTCACGCAGCAGCCCTTTTTTCACCAGCCTGTAAACATAGCTGCGCACTACTCCCAGCATGCTGACAGCCCCGGCCATATCCATATAACACGGAGGCACGCGGCGGCGCACGGGCTCCCTTCCAGCAAGAACCCGCTCCACATCCAGCCGCCGCCAGTACAGGGCCAGGGGGCCCGTACCCTTGCGGACCACCCGAAAACGGACACCGTGGCGGTGCAGATACTGGCGCGCGGCGGAAGCACTGCAGCAGAGCCGTGCCGCGACGGCGGATGTCTCCACAAATGCGCTCCCCGCCTCCGTGTAAGGCTGGCCGGACCTGGGATTCGTTCCGCGGCGGCGGATTTTGACATGTTCAGGGAAACTCAATTTGGGGTTGCTGATATATTCACGCCCTCCCACGCCGATGAATGTTTTCTTAAAACGGTATATCATGATTAACGGGTTTTCACATTGGATTTACGAAGCCTCATGCAGCCGTTCCGCACGAAACTCTAACATATTTTGGAGATTCCAAAAATGCATTGAGTTTAAGAATGTTCAACATTTTTCTTTGTTTTTCTGTTTTTTACATTCATACTAAACTCATTTCTCCGCAATATATGCCCGGAGACCATGCCGGCCAATAATGTGAAAAGGGCCTACGCGCCCATCGGGAAACTTATCCCCCTTAATCTTTTCCGGATCTCAAGCCTTCCATTCCCATAAACAAGAGGGGCTGGAAACAAATTTCCCCCCTTTTTCCAGGCGTTCCTTTCCGATGCCGCAAACTTTCAAAAGACAACTTCTTTCCCTGCGCGATTCCACCATACGGCTTCCCCGAAAACATTCATTTCCGGCAAGAAGCCTGAAGAAGGGATCATGAGAAGCCCCCCGGTTTCACCAACCGCTGACGACACGCCCCTTCACTCCGCCCCCCGTTTCCCCATCCGCGTTTTTTCCGATATTTCCCCCATCATGAAAACCGGCCCAATAAAAAACCCGGCTTCCTTGCGGAAAGCCGGGTATGGGAAAAATGCCTCAGGGAAGAAGTTTTGGCGGGCGCCCTTCAAAAATCCCGCGCTGAGGAACGAAAATGCGGTCATTGGGCTGGATGGGAATCGCCCTGTCTTTAATGGAAAAATAATCATACGTCACGGTTTTTCCACCGCGCGTCACCTGCACGTAGCGGGATCCCCAGTCCGTGATGTCGCCGGCGCCCACAATCGCCTCCAGAAGCGTCATGCCGCGCCGCCACAAAACATTCTTCTTCATAGCTACACCGCCGCTTACCAGAACGATGTGTTCCGTCAGCCGCGCATCCGAACTCTGCACCTTCACCAGAAACGTAGGGGCCGTGTACAGCTCCGCCTTCTTGTAGGCGGCCATCAGCATGTCTTCAATCTGGCGGGCCGTTTTGCCTACCACGCGCAGTACATCCTGCCCCGGAGGGAGCTGGGGCATGCGTATCGTACCGTTCCCGTCCAACAGATACTGCCCGGAAATAGCGGTAGCGTCGTCGGAGGGAATGCCGCGCACCTGGATTTCAATGGTGCCCTGGGGCGGCACGGCATCCGGAGACTGGGCGGAGCCCAGCCCCGCCGGGCCCAGCATAAGACAAAGGATGGAACAAATATATTTTTTCATGGAGCCATGGGTTAATACAAATCTTCACTATCATGGGACTGGGTGGCTGCCAGCTCCTTGGCCTTTCCAGAACGTTCCACCTTCTTCATGGAGGAGGCATCCGCATTCTCGCCGGAGGAAGAGCCATCCGCAGAATAGTAGGAATAGTAAGTTGTGTAATACTGATACTGGTGATCGGACGTAATGTCCACATTATTCATCACCACACCGGCCAGATTACCGCCCACGGACTCAATTACCTGCTTCTGCCTCAACAGGGCTTTCAGCGGCAGTTTGCGGGGCTGGACAACCATAAGAGTCATATCCACCTCGCTTACAATGACGGCGGAGTCACTGACCCCCAGAATGGGCGGGGAATCCACCAGCACAATGTCAAAACGTTGCTTCACTTCCTGCAGCAATTCATTAAACTTGCGGGAATTCAAGGCGCCTGAAGGGTCAAAGGGAGTGGGCCCCGCAGGCATGACGTACAGGTTTTCAATGGGCGTCTGAAAAATGACTTCCTCCAGAGGATAATCTTCCAGCAGGTAGGAAGTCAGCCCTACCTCATTATCCAGCTCATAATACCGGTGAAGCTTGGAACGGCGCAGGTCGGCGTCAATCATCAGGGTGGCATACCCCCCCTGGGCGCAAATATAGGCCAGGTTGCACAGAGTGGTGGTCTTCCCTTCCCCGGCGCTGCCGGAAACAAAGGTCAGCGAAATTTCCTCCAGGCCTTTCTTGTTGAATTCTATGTTCGTCCGCAAAATGCGGTAGGCTTCCGCATCCGGCCCCATGGCATCGGATGAATGCAGAATCGGCACATTCTTGGGAATAATGCCCAGTACGGGAACCTGAAGAGCCCGTTCCACGTCTTCCATGGTTTTCACGGAGGTATCCATGAATTCCAGAAGCAGGGCCAACCCGATGCCCAGCAACAGACCGGCGCCCGCTCCCACCGCCAGGTTAATAGTCACATTCGGCTTGTAGGGCGCAACAGGGTAGGTCGGCAGCTGATACATTTCAATCGCCTCACGGGGCACGCGCAAACGGGCAATCTCATCCTTGTATCGGGAGTCCAGTTCCTTAAGCTGGTCCAGCGCAGCGTCATAATCACGGCTGGCCTGTTCATACATGGGAACCTGCAGGACGTGCTTCTGAAGATCTTCCTCTTTTTGGGCGACGGTAGCCTCCCAGTGCTTCCGGCTCGCGGCAACCATTTCCAGCTTGCTCTTCAGGGAAGAACGCAGGCCTATCAATTCCTTGTTCAGCTTATCCCCCAGAATTCTTTCCGTTTCCAGCAATGCCAGCATTTTGGGATGCCTGGCGCCGATATTCTGGGATTTCAGATTTTCCTTTTCCTTGAGCTTATCGGAAAATTCAGCATAGGTCTTACGGAGAGCGTCCGCACCCACAGTCTCCGCATTCAGCAGGTCGGAACTGATCACGTAATCCAGCAACTTGTCGTCGGGCAGACGCTGCAATTCCTGCACATAGGAAGCCAGTTCCTTTTCCCTCCTTTCAAAATCCATGGCCTGCGCCTTGGCATTCCGGAATTCCTCTTCTTCCATACCGGCCGTCAGGGTGCTGCGGTGTTCACCGTTCCTCCAGGACGTGGGCAGGTAGGAACTCTCCGCAATCAGCTTTTTGAGAGCCATCATTTTTTCATTGACGGCATCCTCCTGTTCCCGAAGGACATCCTTCAGGCTCTTGATGGCGGTTTCCACCAGACGGTTTTCGCGCATTTCACGGTCCTGCTTGTACGCCTCAGGCACCGCCTTGGCAATATTCTGCACCAGTTTGGGGTCCGGACCGGAAACAATGACGTCCACAAGGTCCGTGGCGCGCACGGGGGCCACCTTGATCATGTCGGCCAGATTAGTCGCCGCCATTTCATCCGTCATCCCCCATTCCGCGGCAAGGTTCAGTTTTCTGGATACCACTTTAAGCACTTCGGCGGAAGTCAGCACGGAATACTGCATGGGAATGTAGTTGGCCGTCACGTTGGAAGTGGCAACCACGTCCCCTCCCCTGCCGATATCCATCACAGGCTTGGGCAGTTTAATCTGAAACTGGCTGGTCGCCCGGTAGGAGGGCGGCATCAGGAAAGTCACTACCACGGAAATGACCAGCACCAGAAGGAAGACAAGAAAGACTTCCTTCCAGCGATTTTTTAAAACCTGCAAATAATCAATATTGCGTACGATGCGATCACTGTTCTGCTGATCCTGGGCACTCATGAAATATAGTAAGGCAGTAAGATAAAAACTCCTCTAATTGTGAATGAAAATTCGCAATTAGAGGAGTAAAGGCATTAATGGTCAGTCAAGACTTAGAAGCTGTAATTCATGCCGAAGGAGAACACATTGCGGTTGTAGGAGGGCATCGGGTAGTTATAGCCGCTGTAGGAACCGTTCGTGTAAGAATATTGGGCCGTAAGGGCCAGGGCATTCGTCAGCAGAAGCTTGATACCGGCGGTAGCATTGAAAGTCAGGTTGGACGTGTCACTGTTGCTGATGGAACTCGGACGCGTATAATCGCTGGCAACCAGGTTTACTCCGCAATTCAGACTGACGCGGTGCGTCAGCTTCAGCGTGCTGTGTACCCCGAAACGCCATGTTTCATTGGAGTAATAGCTGGCGCCGTTGTAAGGAATGTAGGTATTCACCGCTTCGTTGGAATAACGGACGAACGTTCCGAGCATGAACCGGTCGCTCAAGCGGTGGTTTAAGCCGAATTCCGCGGAAGGATAGGTTTTTGTTCCGTAGCTTTCGACATACTTGAACTGAGGACCTACGCGCAGCGTAGCAGAAGTATTTTCGCTCACCGCGTATTCAGCGCCGGCCATGACGAAGTTGGAAAATTCGTTATTGCCGTATTCGCGATTACAGTAGGATCCCGTCCAGCCCAGGGAAACAGCCAGGCGTTCCGTCCATTTGTACCGGTTGGTGAAATTCATGCCAACATAATCGCGGTTATCCGTCTTGGCGGAATCCTCCTGATAGTCGATCATGGAGAAATTGGCGCCCAGCGTCGTGGAATAGCGGGAAGTCCACGCCTTGCTCACGGAACTGGAAACATACACGTAAATGTAGTCGCCGTCCCGGCGGGCATTGGCAATACCGTTGGAATAGTTGGGTTCCGGCTGCCATGCGAAGGAGACGCTGCCGTTATAACGCAACGTCTGGTCAAAACTATGGGAAAGTTTGGCGGACAGCGTGGAATTGGAAAGGGCTTCATTCGTTCCGCCATCAAGGTCTTTCAGGTAAAAAATACCCCCCAGCTTGGCGGAGAAAGAATACTGGGTCACGGCATCGTAGTTGGCCAGGGAGCACCCTATGTCCGTACTGATGAACGCGGATTCCTGCTTGTTATAATTGGAGGCGTTGACATTGTCGTCATACCCTCCCGCCAGGTTGAAGAACCACTTGAGAGGAAGGGACTCTTCCAGACCCACCGGACCCGCCAGCGTGTACAGAGACTGCCCGTTGGCATGGACGGCAAACATGCCGGCGGCCACCAGGGAGAGATAAAAAAGACTCTTCATGCTATTTATTAAATAAGAATCAGGTTAATTGCCAGCAGGATTGGACACGGGAGCAGGGCTGGTGGGCGTGCCGCCCACAGGAAGACCGCCCGGCAGAACCAAACTCCCCTCAGAAATACCTTCGTCAGGACTTGCCAGACCAGAACCTTGAACAGTTTCCCCGGAGAGAGGATTGTCAGGGGTCTGAGCTGCCACATCCACAGCAATGGAAGAAACAGCAGCGGCTACCGGAGAATTACCCAGAACCTTTTCAACCGCTTCCGAAATGGGAGCCACGGACGCATACGGGTTAGACTGGGAAGAAACAGCGGAAGCGATCACATTGCGCACATGCCCCTCCCTTATATTGGATCCGTAACTCCGAACAGCGGCGGAAGCAACGGCAGGAGCGCTGGAAGGGAAAGCCCCCGCAGCCATGGACACCATCGCCCCCATCACACGGTCAGAAACGTCAGCCTTAACCGCCTCATTCAAAACTCCGGACACTGCTTTCACATCCAGAGCACCGGCCTTCAATCCGGCCTGAACAATATCCGCCATTTTCACAATAAAAACCTTTTCAACAGCGGAGGCTTTAACCGAATCAACAGCCGGAGCAGCAGTTTGCTGAGCCACACCGGGAAGGATACCCGCAAACGCAAGTGCCAGCGCACTAAGCGCCGCCTTTGTCACGAACCTGGCTTTCATAAAGGAAGTATTTAGCAAGTGAATTTAATAAAAAAATGGAGCGGGTAACGGGAATCGAACCCGTATAATCAGCTTGGAAGGCTGGAGCTTTACCATTAAGCTATACCCGCGCAACGAACGCATTATGTTCAAATCACGGAATAAGACAAGTTTTTTTTCATTACTGCGTCAAAATAACAAAAAAGAGGATACGTTTTTTCTGTGGTCTTGACATCCGGGTCTTCTGCCGCTAAATAGGCATCCGCATTTCATGCGGGCGTCGTTCAATGGTAGGACGCGAGCTTCCCAAGCTTGAGACGTGGGTTCGATTCCCATCGCCCGTACCAGTTTGTTCCGCAAGTTATTGTTTATCAAAGCTTGCGTTTTTGTTTTCTTGAGACGGCAACATACATGGCAACGCCTGGAAACGGCCTTTCAAGACATTGTCCCACAGGCAGAAGACATGATTTATCCGCAAAGAAGCCTTGTTCCGTGTGAATAAAAAAGACCTGGCAGCCTCTCCCAATACGGGAACAGTCCGGGCAATACGTCCGTGCCGGAAGCATTCGCCGCCGGCACGGACGTGAATTACAGGGAGAGGCTACCAGCCAAGAACAAATTTCCTCTGGATTTTAGCAAGAAGAAGCACTTTGCGGATCATCGCCCGGGTTTCATTAAGGAGGTTGAGATAGAGAAGCGCCCGTCGCATATCGGAGGCGTCTTCCGGACGCAGAATAATCTGCTGTTTGACGGCTTCCGCAAATTCCTCATCCAGGGCGTCCATGCCTGCCAGGCATTCGTCCAGCCCGGTATAGTCATTGCTTTCCATCATTTCCCGGAAACGGGGGTAGAGGGAAGAAACACGGCTGTTCATTCCCCGCAGAAGCTCTATCCTTTCCAAATCCAGCCCTTCATGGTTGTTGTCTATATAGGCATGGCTGGCCGTAGTAATGTTGGAGAGGGATTCAAAGACGGAGGTAGCGTATTCCACCATCTGCACATAGCGCTTGCCTCGGTCGGCCTCTTTGTCCGGGAGTTCACGGACGACGGGCATGACTTCCATCGCCATTTTATCGCTCAGGGAACGGCGGATGCCGCGCGCTTCTTTCCGGAGTTTTTTCAGACGCTTCCGGTCCTCCACGTTCAGGGCCTCCAGATTCATTTCATAGATTTCCGCCATGCGCTTCATCAGTTCAATAATTTCCTCATTGTAGCGTGCGGCGGCAGCCGGGTCCCGGTAATTGGCGGCCTGCGCCTGAGCTGCAGCCTGGGTTCTTTTGCGATGGAGCCTGGAACTTTTCAGAAGCAGGAAAGCCGCCAGAGAACACATGGAGATGATGCCGAAGAGACCGCCATAAAGGATGCAGGCCGCCACAATGAAGCACATGGAAAACGCGGCAAAGGCCGTAAAGAACCACCCTGAAATCACCGTAATCACTCCGGTGATGCGATACACGGCGCTGTCCCGCCCCCAGGCCTTGTCCGCCAGGGAGGAACCCATCGCCACCATGAACGTCACATACGTGGTGGAAAGGGGAAGCCGAAGGGACGTGGCCAAAGAAATCAGCAGGGCAGCCACCGTCAAATTCACGGAAGCGCGAATGAGGTCGAAAGATGCACCGTTATCCGGCCCTTCCGGCACAGGCCGGAAGCGTTTTTCAATAAATCTCCCGACGCAGGAGGGCATGATTTTTTCCACTGCGCGGGAAGCATTCAGGGCATAGCGCACCGCCATGCGGGCCGGGGGGACGGAGCCGAACCGCTCTACTCCCCCGCCCTGCCTCGCCAGATTGACTTCCGTATCCGTAACGGTTTGCGCCTTTTTGGAGAACATGAGAGCCAGCACCATGATGACGCCCGCCCCCAGCAGGTAACGCCAATCCGCCGTGACGGGGGCCATCAGACCGCCCATGGACAGAGTGGTAAGGTCCGCCCCCTGCGCTGCGGCGGCGGCCGCAATTTCCATGGAAGACTGCCCCGCCATAAAAACGCCGATGAAGTTGACCAGGTCATTCCCGGCAAAGGAAAGGGCCAGGGCCATGGTGCCCGCGAGAACGGATACTTTCAGGATATTGACTTTGCAAAGATTCTGGAGCACGGCCATCAGAACGGTCCAGAATGCCAGGCTGCAGCAAACGTACAGCCAGATATGGTCGTCCAGATGGCGGATCATATCCTTGGTGACCAGCGTGCTTCCCTTCAGCCCCTTGAAAATGGCAAAGTAGGTGATAGCCGTCAGGGCCACGCCGCACCAGACGGCTCCCAGATAGTTGAAGGACTTTTGATAGTTGAAGGAGAAAATGAGGCGGGAAATCCACATAACCGTTATCCCGCAGATGAAAGCAATAAAAACGGAGGAAAAAATGCCGGAGATGATTGCCAGAGCTTTGGAAGAATTAATGTAGCCGGACAATTCCTGCGCAACGCCCGGTTCCCCGGACCAGATTTTAAAGAGGGCCGCAGCCACGGCGCCGCCCAGAAGTTCAAAAACAATGGAAACCGTAGTGGAAGTGGGAAGGCCGAACGTGTTGAAAACGTCCAGCAGGATGACATCCGTCAACATGACCGCCAGGAAGATCAGCATGATGTCATGGAAAGAAAACCGGGCCGGCATGAATACGCCGCTTCTGGCTATTTCCATCATGCCGCTGGAGAACAACGAGCCGATGATGATGCCCACAGCGGCCACCAGCACAATTGTCCTGCGCGGAGCGGCCTTGGAACCGACGGCGGAGTTCAGAAAGTTGGCGGCGTCATTGGAAACTCCGACAACGAGGTCGAAGCAGGATAACGCCAGTATCAATCCTATGATCAAGTAATAGATTGGGTCCATATGCGTAATAAACGCCCCTTTATTACAGGAGGACGCTTCCGCACGCCCGTTTTAAAACGTGAACATTTCGTTACATTTTCCACACACTTCCCCGGCCTCAAAAAAAGAGGAGAGCGGACTCATCCGCTCTCCTCCCGCTTTCATTAAATGTAAAAAACAAAAAGCCTAACGATCCACATGAAGGATATTTCCGTCAGGGGCAATCAGCACATCATAATCATCACGGCTGTCCTCCACTTCCACCTTGTAACGGACAAGTTCTCCTTCAGTAATTTTTTTCGCTTCCTTAATCCGGCACCCCGGATAACGCTTCAAAACGGACGAACGAACGGCTTCCGGAAGAGAGGAAACAGCCATTTCTTCCTTAATCCGCACAATTTTCCCATCAGGGGCAATCTTCACGTCAAACTGGAATCCGTTAATTTTGAATTCGGCTTCGTAAATCTTTTTCAAGCCATGCATTTCAGAGTCCCATTCAATGAAACCGGCGTTCGGATAAGCTCCCTTGATACTGGAAACGGCGGCAGCCGGAACGGAAGACTCCGGGATATCGGCCAGTGCGGAAGGCATGACCAATGCCGCGGCCGCAAACAATATATTCTTATATAACTTCGTCATGTAATGATTAGACAGATATTTCCTGTCATCATTCAATATTCTTCCATTCCCCGGACATTCTGCGCAGCCTCTTTCCTGAAACCGTCTCCTGATGAAGCAATATAAAAAAGGCTCCCCGGAAAACCGGGGAGCCTTGAAGCCGATTGCCTTGTTTCAAAGAAACGGACGGGGCTTACATCATGCCCATGCCGCCCATTCCTCCCATGCCGCCCATGTCGGAAGCTCCAGAGCCGCAACCGCAGCTCTTCTTCTCGGGCTTGTCGGCGATGACGCATTCCGTGGTAAGCAGCAGACCGGCGATGGAAGCCGCATTCTGCAGAGCGGAACGGGTCACCTTGGTCGGATCCACCACGCCGGCGGAAAGCAGGTCTTCATACTTGTCCGTGGCCACGTTGTAACCTTCGGCAGTATTCTTCATGCCTTTCACGTTGGCGACGATGAGGGCTCCTTCACGGCCGGCATTGCAGGCCAGCTGGCGGAGCGGGGCTTCCACAGCGCGATAAACGATCTGGGCGCCCGTTGCTTCATCACCTTCCAGTTTGAGGGTGTCAATGGCCTTCTGGGCGCGAATCAGCGCCACGCCGCCGCCGGGAACAATGCCTTCTTCCACCGCAGCGCGGGTAGCGTGCAGGGCGTCGTCCACACGGGCCTTCTTTTCCTTCATTTCCGTTTCCGTCGCGGCGCCCACATGAATGACGGCCACGCCGCCGGCCAGCTTGGCCAGGCGTTCCTGGAGTTTTTCGCGGTCGTAGTCGGACGTGGTGTCCTTGATCTGGCGGCGAATCTGGGAAATGCGGGCTTCAATGTCGGAAGATTTGCCGGAACCTTCCACGATAACGGTTTCATCCTTGGAAACAACCACGCGCTTGGCCTGGCCGAGGTCTTCAATGCCCACGTTTTCCAGCTTGATGCCCAGGTCTTCCGTGATGCACTTGCCGCCGGTAAGGATGGCGATGTCTTCCATCATGGCCTTGCGGCGGTCGCCGAAGCCGGGAGCCTTGACCGCGCAGATGTTCAGCACGCCGCGCAGACGGTTGACCACCAGGGTGGCGAGAGCTTCGCCTTCAATGTCTTCCGCGATTACCAGGAAGGGACGGCCGCTCTTGGCCACTTTTTCGAGAAGCGGAAGGAAGTCCTTCAGGTTGTTGATTTTCTTTTCGTGGATGAGGATGTAGGGGTTTTCCAGCACCGCTTCCATCGTTTCCGCGTTAGTCACGAAGTAGGGGGACAGGTATCCCTTGTCAAACTGCATGCCTTCCACCACGTCCAACGTGGTTTCAATGCCCTTGGCTTCTTCCACGGTGATGGTGCCGTCCTTGCCCACCTTGTCCATGGCTTCCGCGATGATGTTGCCGATTTCAGCGTCCCAGTTGGCGGAGACGGTAGCGACCTGGGCCACTTCCTTGCTGGAGTCAACAGGCTTGCTGATTTTCTTGAGTTCTTCCACAACGGAATCCGCAGCCTTCATGATGCCCCTCTGGAGGGAGATGGGGTTGGCTCCGGCAGTGACGTTGCGCAGGCCTTCGCGGTAAATGCTTTCAGCCAGCACGGTAGCGGTAGTGGTGCCGTCCCCGGCTACATCATTGGTTTTGGAAGAGACTTCCCGGACAAGCTGGGCGCCCATGTTTTCAAAGGGATCCTTCAGTTCGATTTCACGGGCAATGGAAACACCGTCGTTTACGATGTTCGGAGCGCCGAATTTCTTGTCAAGAACCACGTTGCGGCCTTTCGGTCCCAGGGTAATCTTGACTGCATTAGCCAGCTGGTCAACGCCCTTCAGAAGAGCGGCGCGGGCTTCTTCATTATAAAGTACTTTTTTAGCCATTTATATCACTCCTAAGATTTGAAAACTGGAAATTAAAGAATAGCAAGGATATCTCTTTCAGCAAGAAGCAGGTACTTTTCACCGTCTTCATCAATATCCACACCGGAATATTTAGCAAAGAGCACATGGTCTCCTACCTTCACTTCGAAAGGAAGACGGGTGCCGTTGTCAAGCACCTTGCCGGAGCCGATGGCCATAACTGTACCCTTCTGGGATTTTTTCTGTGCTGTATCCGGAATCAGGATTCCGCCTTTAGTCTTGGTTTCTTCTTCATCAACTTTAACGAGAACACGATCTGCCAATGGTTTTAACATGTCTATTCCTCCTTTGACTATTAGCACTCACTTACATCGAGTGCTAACTTACTTTTCTATAATACATAACTTTCTTCAAAAATGCAAGTCCTTTATTGAAAAAAATCATTCCATCAAAGGGAAATAAAAAGGAACCGGCTTCGTAAAGCCGATTCCCTTCTTTTATCTTTCCTGTTTTACGCCTTCCCCGATGATTCGTACATCCAAAGGCACATGGATATGGTAATTTGTCATAATCCGCTTCTGCACCTCGTGAAGCACGGCAAGCACATCCCTGCAGGAAGCATGGCCGTTGTTCACCACGAAGTCCGGATGCTTGGTGGATACCTGGGCATCTCCGATGGAGAAGCCGATGAGGCCGCAGTCCTTAATCATGGGACCCACATGGTATCCCGGTGGACGGAGGTACATGGTGCCGGCGCTTCTCTTTTCCAGAGGCTGCTTGGTCCTTCTGGAAATCTGGTGCTCCGTCATGTTCCTCTTGATTTCATCGGCATTGCCCGGAGCCAGATGAATCTTGGCTCCTACGATGATGTCTCCGTTATGCATGAAAATGCTGTCGCTGTCGCCGTAGTGGATATCGTCCCAGCCATAGGTACGGTCTTCCTTGCCATCGCCGGAAATGGTGTATACTTCCTCCACCACATTCTTCATCTGGCTGCCGTAGCCGTTGGCATTCATGAAAACAGCGCCCCCAAGCGTACCGGGTATGCCACTGGCAAACTCCAGCCCGCTGAAGGATTTTTTCATCGCTTCATGTGCAAGCATGATGATGCTGGCACCCGCCTGTACCAGACAGGAGCCTTCCTCCTCGAAGAAAAAATCAGTAAAATAGCGGTCCAGACAAAGGATCGCCCCTTCATAATCATCGTCGCTGCAAAGGATATTGCTTCCCTTGCCGAATATCCGGTGCGGAATTCCTTCCTCCTCCAGAATGTCCAGTATCCGAAGCAGACACAGCTCATTCTTCGGATAAATAAAATATTTGCAAGTCCCGCCGATACGAAATGTCGTCCGCTTGGACAGCGGCACCCGGCATTCCACATCGCCATAGGACTGTAGTTTCATTTCTATATTCATCTATGTTCACCTTTTCATTTCATCGCACCAGTTCAGTATATCCTCACTCGCATTCGGTTTTCCAAGCGCTAACGAAGCGCTGTGCATGGAAGCACGCAGCAAATCATCCGACATGATGCGATCGATTGCGTTGGATAGTGCCTCCGCATTCAAATCCTTTTCCTCCAGCATGACAGCCGCCTTGTGATCAACCAGTACGCTGGCATTATAAAACTGATGGTTATGGGCAACATAGGGACTCGGCACCAGTATACTCGGTGTACCGAGTGCAGTGATTTCCGCTGCGGTTGTTGCGCCGGCACGACAGACGATCAGATCGACATGCGCCATAATATCCAGCTGTTTTACATAATCGACGACTTTTACATGCGGGGCATGAATCTGCTTACGCATCTCTTCGTAATTGTTTTTCCCTGTCACAAACAGGATCTGATACCGTTCACTCACAGCAGGCAGTGCATCCTTCATGATGGCATTGACCGATGTGGAACCCAATGACCCCATAACAACCAGGATCAGCGGCTTGTGCAGGCTCAGACCGAGTGATAAAAAGTAGTCCCTGTCAAATTTGGCATGGACCGCATTGGTTGCACGGGGATTTCCCAGCAGTCTGGTTTTTTCTCTGCCGAACTCCTCAAAGCATTTTTCATAACAGATGACGATCGCATCCATATACTTAGCAACCATTTTATTAGAAACTCCGACAATGGAGTTTTGTTCATGGATCATGGTAGCTACATGCTTATGATGTGCCGCCAGCATGACAGGTGCACTCACATAGCCTCCAAAGCCAATCGCAATATCCGGTTTAAATTCATCAATAATCCTGCAGGCTTTTCGGTAACAGTTCATCATCAGCAGCAGTGCCCTGCACTTGTTGAAGACATTTCCTGTCAGTCCGCTGGCATGCAGTCCCTGAAAGGCGTAACCATGGGACGGTACTTCACTGGCCTCCATTCGATCATCATTTCCCACAAACAATATCTCAATATCCCCATAGCGCTCTTTTGCGGCATCCGCCAGCGCCATGGCAGGATAGATATGCCCTCCGGTCCCTCCAGTGGCAATCAGCATTCTCATGTAATCACTCCTTGTTTTTTATTATACCATAGGAAGACGTGTTACTGCGCAGTAAATTTTATGTTTTTCAGCTTTCATTTGCAATGCTCATCAAGAGCCCCATGCTGCCCATCATAACAACGAGCGAGCTGCCTCCATAGGATATAAAGGGGAGGGTGATGCCTGTAACCGGAAACAGACCGACAACAACGCCCAGATTGATCATCACCTGAATGGCAAACAGCGAGATCAAGCCGATAGCGACATAGCACAGATAAGGATCACTGCTGTTTTTGGCAATTTTCACGCCCTGATAAATCACCATCAGAAATAAGGTGATAAGGATACAGCAGCCGATAAAGCCGAATTCCTCGGCGAAGATGGCAAAGATGAAATCCGTCTGCGGCTCCGGCAGATAGAAATGCTTCTGCATGCTGTTATCAAAGCCGACACCCAAAATCCCTCCCGGTGAGATAGCAAACAATGACTGTATGATCTGAAAGCCTGCCCCCAGCGGGTCCTTCCACGGATCGATAAAGGAGGTGATACGGGCAAGGCGGTAGGGCGCGGATATGATCAGTCCACCCAGACCGGCAGCCCCCAGCATACCGACTCGCACAAAATAAGAAAGCGGTGAATCCGCCGCCAGCACCATGACGACAATGGAACAGACCATAACCATGCCGCTTCCAAAATCCGGCTGCAGCAGAATCAGACCAAAGCCAAGCATGACCAGAAAGGCCGGAAACAGCAGATCGCGCTTAAAGGTTTTGATGCGGTAGCGCTTTGCCAGAAAATCCGCAACGTAAATGATGATGGCAATTTTGAAAAATTCAGATGGCTGAATCAGAAAGGAGCCGACACCAAACCAGCTGCGGCTACCGTTTCGCTGGATGCCTAGCCCCGGAATCAATACCAGAATCAGGGCGATCACACACAGGATAAACAGCTTTTT
>OGUQ01001624.1_pt1 | contig 17637 bp, 12 predicted proteins | sample 1574701 | NCBI WGS metagenome assembly OGUQ01 (sample SAMEA2582087, study PRJEB24529) | metagenome | biome: Human gut stool | place: China | collected 2011 | reverse complement strand
AATTTCTCTTTGACACCTTTATGGCTCAGTTCCGCCCGGAATTGGAGACCTGTCCTGCGTATTCCTTGGAATCCTTTTGTTGCATACCCGTGTCCGTGATGGGGCTAGCAAAGGCAAGCCAGAGTCCAGACAATGGCTAGATGACTGTTTTATAACCGGATTACCAGAAAAGTCCGTAAGGACTCCACAGTTACGATTGATGGCGTCTGCTATGATGTTCCCATGCAATTCATCTCCGCAAAGGTCGATATCCGTTTCCAGCCAGATGACATGTCTTCTGCATTTATTCTGTTTGATGATCAGAAGTGCCCGATTCGCCAGACCAATCGCAACGAAAATTATCCCCGCTCAAAAAAATAAAATATCCGCTTCACAAATTAATCTCTTTTCAATGAGGTGGTTATTAATTGATATTCATTTAATGTTTTCAGATACTCCATGTGCTGTTATTAAAAATGTCAAAACCTTAAAATTATTATCATTATTCTTCTCTATTTCACAATAAGCCCGCAGCAGATAATATCTTCTGCTGCGGGCTCAATACATTGTTTATTCTTTTTAAACCACGGCCTTAGTATTTATCATTATCTCCGTAAGAATTCATAGATGACGGTTCAGATACATCCATGTTATTCTTGCCTGGCTGTGCTGGCTGTGGTGCTGGATCCGCAGAACCATCCTTCAATGTGAATTTACCTACCAAATCCTTTAAGATCTGTGCCTGGCTGGAAAGTTCCTCACTGGCTGCAGCGCTTTCTTCTGCAGTTGCAGAATTGCTCTGTACAACGCTGGAGATCTGGCTGATGCCTTCATTTACCTGTTTTACTGAAACTGCCTGTGACTCGCTGGCAGAAGAGATCTCCTCAATGGTCTGTGCTACTCCCTGAACGCCTTCGGTCAGCTGCTGCAATGCCTTGGCTGTTTCATTTGCGATCTTAGTACCACGGTCAACTGCGTGAAGAGAACCTTCAATGAGAGCAGAAGTATTCTTTGAAGCTTCTGCTGATTTTCCTGCAAGATTACGAACCTCGTCTGCTACTACTGCAAATCCTTTTCCTGCTGCTCCTGCACGGGCTGCTTCTACGGCTGCGTTCAAAGCAAGAATATTAGTCTGGAATGCAATATCCTCAATCGTCTTGATGATCTTTCCAATCTCACTGGAGCTGTTGCTGATGTCCGTCATGGCAGAAAGCATCTCCTGCATACGCTGTCTGCTTTCTCCTGCCTGTTCTCTTACATTATCAGCCATGTCGCTGGCTGCCTTTGCATTTTCAGCATTTTTTTCAACATTATTGGAAATCTCATTAATGGTCGCTGCCAGTTCTTCCACGGAAGAAGCCTGCTCGGTAGCACCCTGGGATAATGCCTGTGCTCCGGAGGATACCTGATCGGAGCCTGCTGCCACCTGATCAGCTGACTGGGTAACACTCGAAAGCGTACTGCTTAAATTATCTCTCAGAAGAACCATAGAGTTATAGATCGCAACAAAGCTTCCTACATAATCCTTTGACATAGAAGAATAAACATTAAAGTTTCCGCGGCTCATCTCTGTAAGGATATTTGTCTCATCTGCCACTACCGCGTTCAGGAACGCTGCTACAGACCGCAAATCATCGGAAAGCCTTCCAAGCTCATCTTCTGCCTTGTACTCGATATCAATATCCATATTACCGCGTCTCATTTTTTCCATAGCTTCCTGCAACTGTTTTACCGGCTCTACTACGGAACGTATCAGGATCGTTGCCATAATAACGGTAAGGATCAGTGCAACGATAACAATTATGATCCCTACAATAAACAGGATGGTTCTGGTCTTCATGGAAGAATTGTAATCATTACCAACAAGGTCTGTCACCTGATCGCTAAACTGATCCAGAATTTCTTCCAGCTTGGACACTTCCGGGTCAAACTCATTGATAAACGTGAGCCTTGCCTGCTCTTTCGCACGGTCAGAACCAGTGGACAGATACTCTAAGATCTTGTTTGTGACCTCAGAAGTTACCTGAAGCTGTGTATGAAACTGGTTTACCAGTGTCATATCTCCATTATAACGCTCCATGAACCAGCCTGCGTTCTCCGCAAGGCCGTCTCTATACGAATCAACGTTTGAAAGATATGTTTTTGTGGCGGTGGGGTCATCATCAATCATAGCCTGCGTCAGATTCTGGATTGTTGCCAGCATATAGATTTTTACCTTGTCTACACGTACGATCGCTTCGTGGTTATTTTTATAGAACTGGTTATACTGTGTGCTGATGTTGATCATTCCATAAAACAGCGCGCCAACTGTTACAAAAAAACAGATGACTACTGCTCCAAAAGCAATCGTGATTTTTTGCTTCATATTACGGTTCTTCATGTTCCTTCCCTCTCTTTGTTATTTCTTTCGTGGAATATTGTGGAATCTAATCCCTATATTTATTATTCGGCAAGTACCGAAAAATCATAAGGGATGTTTGGTTTTTCATTTTTCTCTTTTCATCCATTTGCAAGCTTGCTTTTTACATAGTCCTTGATCATTTCACCGCTGTGTCTATCATCTGGTACTGGCATCTGGATCCGGTCACAGAGAGAAAGCCATTTGTCCAGCGTAAGGACTTCATTTTCCTCCTCTACATAATACAGATCTGTGGGAAGGATATCCTTATAAATTGCTGCTGACGGAGAATTCCATTCCTGATATTCCTGCTCTGTAAAACGGATATCACAGTTTTTTTCTCCTTCTGTAACTTTCCTAAATCTGCTGCCTAATACGGTCTTTTCTTCTTTCCGTTCCTTTCTCCAAACCACTGTTCCATCCAGACAAAACTTTAAATAGGTTCCTGATCCCAGATCATCTGCGATCACTTCATTTTCGGATACTGCATATAGCTGTATTTCGTTGCTGTCAATATATAAAAGCTCTTCTATTTTTCCCTCTTCTCTGGTTTCTTTCAGGATGCATCCTGTTCTGGCATCGAAAAATACCAGAGTATCACCACAAACTGTAACCGAAGTGATTTCCCTTTCCGGATCTGCAAAACTGCACCAGGATACTTTTCCTGTATCCGTGTTTAGGATCAGCCATCGTTTTTTATAAGTCTGCGGACATAAAATGTTTCTGCCTATAGAAACAGCCCCGCCAAATACCCCCGGAATACCACGTACTTTATTCTTATCCACCATTGTATAGGTTACATGTCCGGAAGTAAGATCTATGCAAAGGATGCTGTTGTACCATGCAGGCATACAATATAGTACATTACCTCTCTGAAAGCCTTTCAGGAATAACGGCTGTTCTATAAAATGCTCTGCATCACGGATCTGTACGGACTCAAACTGATCCTTATCTATATGGTAAATGGCCAGGTTTCTGGCAAAATATGGGACAAGATACAGTCTGTCTTCTACCCGTACAACAGAACGGAACAGATCTCCCTTAAATGCCAATTCTCCCGGAATCTTTCCTATGCAGGAAAGTCTGTCCATTTGTTTATCATAATGAAACAGCAGGTTTACTTTTCCGTGAACAAACCACACTTCTTTTTCATCTTCCCAAAAAGCTCCCGGCCAGCATGGTATCTTACATTCCTTTTCTCTTACCAGGGAATCCTGATATAAAACCGGTTTTCCTGTTTCCCAGAACAACTGGGCTACAGAGCTGTAATCTCCGTAATAGCAGTCACATGAAGCAATGGCAAGATCAAGATCGTATCCGCTGTCCAGGATTCCCCAGCCTTCTTCTTCATAAGAAGCCAGAAGTTCTCTATATTTCCGTAAAAACTGGGGCCGCATCACCTCCAGTGTCTGTTCATACAGTGGATGAGGACGAAGCCACAAAGCAAGGTCTTTTCTTGTTTTAAAATAAAGTAAGACTTCTTCTATTTTTTTCATCATATCCGGCTGGTTTAAAAGTGCCCCAATGGAAAGACTGTAAAATACTGTCTTTTTCCTGGATCCGTCAGGACTGTAAAGACATTCCTGCCATTTTTCCGGAAGAGATCCATCTTGTCTTTTCGTATCACGGGCACGTTCAACCTTTGGTGATCCAAAGTTCTGTACCTTCACTTCCCATTGTTCTGCCTGAACTCCTTTAATCCCGAAACACAGGATATTGATAAAAAGCTCCCTCTCCTGCTCTGTTGCCGTAACAATACAGTCTGCATTAATAGCCCCCGGTTCAATCATAAAACCGGTGCCTTCCGCCTGGCGTTTCGCAGATTCTACGTTTCCAGTACTTGCTGTAGTATAATAAGGCAGATAGATCAGCTGGTCTGCATACTTTTTCAGCCTGCTGCTATAAAAATCCGGGTGGACGCTGGTCAATCTATTGTTCTGGTCATAGGGATTGTGGATAAACACCGCATCCGGTTTTTTATCTTCCAGGCGGAATGTGCGGTAATCTGTGACAGGAACATCTTGTGGATACTGATCTCCCTCGTAGTGTTCTACTGTCAGATTCCCATCCTGGTCTTTATCAAAATAGGGGATCGGTACAACATAGGCATCGCAATCCGGATCTTTATCTGCCGCTTTCCAGACGGTTTCCATAGAATCCCACATAGACACTTTATATGGAAGAAAGACAAAACAGAGACGGTCTGTTTCCATATCATTCTCCATACGTTCATATAAAAGTTTCAATTCTTTCTTTATTTTTTTATACCGCCTTGCAATCTGTTTTTTACTGTGAAGATTCTGACTCATCTCATAAAGATCTTCACAATATACTTCCAGAAGGGGGACCAGATCTGCTTTTCCCACATTTTCCAGCTCTGTTCCCAACAAAAGTGCTGTTTCCTGAGATTGTGAAAGAGCATCGATCATCACTTCTTCTGTATTCTGGCCGAATCCCATGAACACTTTTTCATTTGCCCGCATTAAGAGGGCCGCTGTCTGCAAAAGCCTTCTTTTTTCTTTTCTTTTGATCGCCATTTTTACGGTTTCCTCCAAAAATGATCAGATATCCTATCTCTGATAATTTTATCGGCGTTTTCTTTTTTTTTATAACTGTTGTATCAACTTACTGTTTCTTTTTTGAAATCCCCTTATCCATTTTCAACCACCGCCGATAAAGTTAAAAGAAATACTATTCTGATTATTATGAAAAAAGGCGGTGTACAATATGAGCAGTGGTATGGACAGCAGTATTCTGGATACATACCTTTATGAAGAAAACAATCTTTTAGACCAGTTAGACGAAATGCTGGTTGCTGATGAGAAAAACGGTGATTTTTCCACCGATGACGTAAATGAGATCTTCCGTATCATGCATACGATCAAAGGCTCTTCTGCAATGATGGAATTTAATTCGATCTCCACGATCGCCCATCATATTGAAGATGTATTTTTTTATATCCGTGATAAAGGAATCGAAACTCTGGATCCTGAACATAAGAAAGAGCTTTTCAATCTGATGTTCCGTTCAGAGGATTATTTAAGAAGCGAAATCGAGAAAGTAGAACAGGGAGTACCTCTTTCTACTGATATTGATGCGTTCTCCAATGAGATCAATTCTTTTTTGAAGAAGATCAGCGGCGCTGCACCTGCACAGCCGGAAGCTTCACAGGCTGCACCTGCAGCTTCTGGAGCTCCTGCTTCTGGAGCTCCAGCTCCTGCTTCTGCAGCTCCTGCTTCTCTCCCTGATGATAAGGATGCAGCCTGCTTTTTCCATGTTTTTCTGGAAGAAGGCGTGGGAATGGAGAATCTGCGGGCTTATATGATCGTAAATGCAGTAAGGGAATGTGAAGTGACTTTTCGTTTCTATCCCAGTGATATGGAAACAGATCCGGATACTTCACAGAAGATCGCAGAAAATGGTTTTTTCCTTGCTTTTGACTCCAATGAAGACGCTTCTAAGGCTGAAGGGATTTTAAAAACCCAGAACCACATCCGATCTTATGAGCTTGTAAATGTCCCAAAAGCCGCTCCTCCTGCAAAAGCTGAGGGAAAAAAGGCATCTGTTTCCAAACCCACGGCACCAGCACCTGCATCCACAGATACAGCTGCCGGGAAAGCAGCTCCTATGCTTTCCCATGCCCCGGTCAAGCAGAATCTGATCAGCGTCAACCTGATGAAGCTGGACAGCCTGATGGATATTGTTGGTGAGATCGTGATCACTGAATCCATGGTCACATCTTCCCCTGAATTAAACCTGCTGCCAAGGGACAACAGGGATAATTTTATGAAATCTGCACGTCAGCTGCGTAAACTCACCAATGATCTGCAGGATATTGCCATGTCTTTACGCATGGTCCCGATTTCCGGCGTGTTCCAGAAAATGAACCGTATTGTGCGTGATATGAAGCAGAGCCTGGGAAAAGACGTCCGTCTGACCATTGTAGGTGAAGATACAGAGGTAGATAAGACGATCGTAGACAATATACAGGATCCTATCATGCATATCGTGCGTAACAGCATGGATCATGGGATTGAAGAAACAGCCCAGGAACGTATTGCTGCCGGTAAGGATCCCCAGGGCGAGATCGTACTTTCCGCTTCCCATACCAGCAGTGAGGTTGTTATCTCCGTTAAAGATGACGGATATGGCATGGATCCCCAGAAGATTCTTGAAAAAGCCCGGTCAAAGAACATGCTGACCAAGCCTGATTCTGAATACAGCCAGAAGGAGATCCTGGGGCTGATCATGCTTCCCGGATTTTCCACCAATACAGAGGTAACTGAATATTCCGGTCGTGGTGTTGGAATGGATGTTGTAAAGAAAAATGTAGAATCCTTAGGCGGTATCGTTTCTGTATCCAGTACCTACGGTGAAGGAACTACGATTTCCATGAAGATCCCGCTGACTCTGGCTATTGTAGATGGAATGAAAGTAACGGTAGGTGATTCTATTTTTACTATACCGATCGCCAATATCCGTCAGTCCTTTAAGGTAAAAGCAGATCAGGTGATCAAAGATGAATATGGCAATGAAATGGTAGAACGTGTTGACCATTTTTATCCTATCGTCCGCCTCCATTCCTTCTATCACCTTCCAACTGAGGTTACCCAGATGGAAGACGGTATCCTTTTATGGGTGGAAGCAAACGACCGTTCTTACTGCCTGTTTGTAGATGATCTGATCGGCGAGCAGCAGGTGGTAGTAAAGCCGCTTCCTGCTTTTCTCAGTGAATTTAACCTGAAAGACCACGGCATCACCGGCTGTACCATTATGGGTGATGGCAATATCAGCATCATTCTGGATATCCTCAGCTTATATTCCATAGCTGTAGAGAATGCGTAAACAGGAGGTTTTAAAATGGCTGAAGTAACAGAAACAAATATCCGGACAGACGTACCGGCTGAAAACCAGTCCGTTGAACGCTGTCTTACCTTTGAGTCGGGAGACATGACTCTGTTTTTAAGTATCAATAACGTAACGGAGATCATCAATGACTGTGCGATCACTCATCTTCCACTGGTACCTGATTATATTAAGGGAATCATCAATCTGCGTGGTCAGATCCTTCCGGTAGTAGATATACGGCTCTATATGGGCAAGCCTGCTTTGGAATATAACAGTAAGACCTGCTTTATCGTTTTAAATGTAGACGATCTTCCTGTATGCATCGTTGTGGATTCTGTGCAGCAGGTGATCGATATTGATCTTCAGGATGTACGTCCGATCCCTATCAAACGCAGACAGAAGCTGTTAGATGGTATGATCACACTTGAAAATGGGACTGTGCTTATGTCTTTTGACTGCAAGTCCCTGGTCAGCTCTTAATGTACTCCCGGAATCTTTTTGTACTTGATTTTGCGAGAAGATTTTTTGTCAGCCGTAAAGGCAGGTGCAGGAAAGACTCCGAGAGTACATCCGATTCCTAAGGAGGTCATACAATGCTTACATTAAGTGACGGGGATTTTAACCGTCTTTACACTTATATCCAACAGCACTATGGTATCAATCTGAGCCACAAAAAACAGCTGATCACCAGCCGTCTTACTAATATGCTGCAGCAGAAAGGGTTTCATAGTTTTACAGAATACATAGATGAGATCATCTCAGGTAAAGATCCTGAGATGGTTTCTGTTATGTTAAACAAGCTGACTACCAACTATACCTATTTTATGCGGGAAAAAGAACATTTTGACTTTCTCCAGAAGCAGATTCTTCCTGAGCTTGCAAACAAGCATTCCCGGGACCGTTCTATTGCGATCTGGAGTGCCGGCTGCTCCTCCGGTGAAGAACCTTATAACATTTCTATGTATCTGAAAGAATATTTTTCCGCTATTCCCGGAAGCTGGGATACCCGTATCCTTGCTACGGACATTTCCCAGCGTGTTCTGGATTCTGCCATGGATCCCAGATATTCCCTTGAAAGCTTAAAAGAGCTTCCGCCTTCCTGGCAGGAACGCTATTTTGTTCCCATAGGAGATAAAACCTATACTGTTTCAGATGCTTTAAGGAAAAATGTGATCTTTCGTTCCTTTAACCTGATGGATCCCATCCATTTCCGCAAAAAGTTTGACCTGATCTTCTGCAGAAACGTGATGATCTATTTTGATCGTCCTACGAAGGCGGCACTGGTAAGGCGCTTTTATGATGCTACCGCTCCGGGAGGCTACTTATTTATCGGACATTCTGAAAGCCTGGATAAGGAAAGCTGCCCGTTTTCCTATATTGAACCGGCTATTTACCGAAAGATCTGATCCCGTAGGTTATCTCATACGTTGTTACACTTACCTTATTAAGGAGGCGTTATGATCATGGATCATAAATTAAAATTAATGGTAGTGGATGATTCACCCTTGTTCCGCACCTGGCTGATCCGTTCTCTCTCTGAGGATGACCGCTTCCAGGTTGTAGGATATGCAGTAAATGCCCTTGACGCCCAGGAAAAGATCCCGCTGCTGCAGCCGGATATGCTTACCCTGGATATTGAAATGCCGGGAATGTCCGGCATTGAGTTTTTAAAGCAGCTTCTTCCGGTCCACCCTATCCCGGTGATCCTGGTATCTTCCCTGAACCTGAGGGTTTTTGATGCCCTGGAAGCCGGAGCTGTGGATTTTGTACGGAAACCGGATGAAGCCAATGGACTGTCTAAAGAGATCTTTCTTTCTATGCTCCGTTCCAAGCTTCTAGTGGCTGCTGCTTCCCATGTACATCTCCCATCCGTTCCTGCCAGTCCACAGGCAGCAAAAAAACGGATAGTCTCTCCTTTAACTGCGGCAGGTAATCCTTTTCTTAACAGACCAAAGACTTCTGCGGCAGCTTCCCAGGAAACCGTGATCGCTATCGGGGCATCTACCGGAGGTACAGAGGCTATTCTTGAAGTAGTAAAGAATTTTCCAGAAAACACCCCAGGTGTTGTGATCACCCAGCACATGCCTGCCGGTTTTACAGCCATGTATGCAGAGCGCTTAAACAGGATCTGCAAAATGGAAGTACGGGAGGCGAAAAACGGGGACCGGATCCGCAAAGGTCTCATGCTTTTAGCTCCCGGAGGTCTGCAGATGCGTGTGGTACCTCTTGGAAACTCCTATGCAGTCAGTGTACAGGAAGGAGAAAAGGTAAACGGACACAGACCTTCCGTGGATGTGCTTTTTGACTCAGTTGCATTACATGTGCGGGAACACGCCATCGGCGTTCTTCTCACAGGAATGGGAGCAGATGGAGCTGCCGGTCTTTTGCGCATGCGCAAAAACGGCGCCTATACGATTGGTCAGGACAAAAACAGCTGTGTTGTATACGGCATGCCTATGGAGGCACATAAGATCGGCGCCGTATGCCAGCAGTGTCCTTTAAATACCATTGGTCAGACTGTCCTGGTCCGTGTATCCCTTCGTTAACGGATAAGAAATAAATGGATAAAAAATGAAAGATAGAACTTTAAAGAACCAAAAGAAACAGATAAATAAAACCTTGAAACAGTTCCGGCTTGTGAAAACGATGATCCAGCTTTCCATTACCGGTACAGTTTCAGTGATCACTGCCAGCCTGAGCTTTTATTTTTGCCCAGGCTTTTCTTCCCAGGTCATAAAAGACGCACGATCCGCTATTTCCTTTGTACAGACTGCCAGTGACCAGAAATTTCATGAACTGGAAGACTTTCTTAAAAAGCAGACCCAGCCAGAACCAAAAATCCAAAGACAAACAGAACTTTCAGAGGATACTTCCAGGATACAGGGGATCCCAGATACATCTTCTGTGACTGCAGATACATCTTCTGTGACTGCAAATACATCTCCTGTGATCCTTGGAAAAGCAGAAAACCTGCATATGGAGGCTCAGACGGGATCAGATGGCAATTCTTATGATGCTGCCATCCTGGATACCAGTATGGGACCGATGTTCTACTATAATCAGGGAGATACCCGCTGGAGCAGTTATCTCTACGGCGGTTCAGATCCCATGCAGCAGTATGGATGTGGTCCTACTGCTGCAGCCATGCTCATCTCCAGCTTCACAAATGACGGAGAAGCCATTACCCCGGTAACGATCGCAGACTGGTCTTCTGCCAATGGCTATTATGCCCCCCAGAGCGGCTCCTATCACAGTCTGATCCCATCTGTCCTTGCAGCCTATGGCTTTCAGGTAGAATCTGTAACAGACCATTCTCCCCAGAATGCAGCTTCCCTTCTTTCTTCCGGTCATATCCTGGTCGCCCTTATGGGTAAGGGAAGCCTGACGCAAAACGGTCACTTTGTCCTGATCACAAAGCTCCTTCCTGACGGAAATGTTTCTATCGCAGATCCTAACAGCTTTGCTAACAGCACCTGTGAATGGGAACTTCCTCTTCTTATGGGAGAGTTGAAAAAAGTCTATGACAGCGGTGCCCCGCTCTGGGCCGTTTCCATGGCTGCATCAAACTCTTCCCTCTCCTGAGGAAGGAGGATTCCCCTGAACATCCGCTCCAGATCCTTTCTGCCCATTGCCATAGCCATCCGCAGAAGGATCACCTTGTCCTTTATATCAGAATAATCATAAATCTCCCCTAAAAACTGGAATACCTCTTCTGCGCTGACATTGCTCTCTGTAAAACAGTTGATCAGAGTCAGCAGCGCATTCATATCTCTGTGGTCAGTATTCAGTACGATCACACAATAGCGGACCGCTTTCTGGTAATCTCCCAGCCTTCTGCAGCCTTCTCCCAGACACTCATACATCTGGATCAGCATGGAAGTGGTAAAGATCCCCCTGTTCACTGTTCCATAGGTTTCCAGCTTTGTTATAGCCAGTTCATACATCTGTACCGCTTTTTCATATTGCCCCTTTCTCCAGTACCAGTCCCCCATAACACAGTCAAAATCAGGCTCTTTCGGAAGCTTTTCCACTGCTTCTTTGTAAATAGCTTCCACCTCGGCTTCCGGTGCGTTCAGCCACTGGGAGACCCTTAACAGGTTTGTATAGGTATAAGAACTTCGCTGATCATATACCTCCAGTTTTTCCGGCATAGCTGCCACCGCCTTTTTATATGCATCCCTTGCTTCTTCATTTTTTCCGTCTGAAGAATAGGTATCTCCCAGATATCCAAGATAATCACAATTTTCAGGATCCTGCTTCAGGATCTCCAGGATGATGTTCAGATTTCTTTCAAATTTGGACTTATCCTTCTTCTCCTGTTCCTGGTAACCGGTATGGAGGAAAGCCAGCTGCTTTGTAGCATCTGTCAGATGCAGTTCGGATCTTCCTTTTCTGACCAGGTGTTCATGTATTTTTCCTACATAGCGCAGGTCCGGCCGGTTTACAAAGAATCGGAGCATGGTACCGCCGCCTGTGATATGGTTATTTTCATCCAGATCTGCGATCCCCGTAAGAAGGCCGTCTACATCTTCTCCCACATATTCCAATATCTCCGGAATCTTCGCTGCATCCTCCGGTGTAAAGCTTTCATCTGCATCAAGAAAGGCGATCCAGTCTCCTTTTGCCTGGTCAATGGCAAAATTTTTGGCAGCAGCAAAATCATTGATCCATGGGAAAAAAAATATCTTTGCCCCCATTTCCCTGGCAATCTCCACCGTACGGTCACTGCTTCCTGTATCTACTACGATCTGTTCACACATAATATCCTTCCCCCAGGAAAGGGCGCGGCGGATATTTTTTTCTTCATTTTTCACGATCATACATTGTGAGATGGTTTTTTTCATCATCTGTTACCTTCTTTTTAAGTTCTAAAGGACATATCTAAAAAAGAGGATCTGCACAAAGCAGATCCCCTATGAGATGCAGAATCAATTTCAAGATTACTGCAGCATGCTTAATACACCCTGAGGCATAGCGTTGGACTGGGAAAGCATAGACTGAGCAGCCTGTAAAAGAATATTGTTCTTTGTATAAGCTGTGATCTCATCTGCCATATCTGTATCACGGATACGGCTTTCCGCAGAAGTAATGTTCTCAGAAGTAACCTTCAGGTTGTTTACCGTATGCTCCAGACGGTTCTGGGCAGCACCGAGGGTCGCACGGTAAGAAGAAACTGTATCAATTGCAGCATCTACAGATTTCATTGCAGCGAATGCGAGAGTTGTAGTCTTAACAGAAATAGTATTAATCTGTAATGCTGTTTGTGTCATAGCCTTCTGAGCAACTGTCATCGCGTTGGCCGTAGCTGCAGAAGCACCGATGAAGAATGTCAGGTTCGCAGTATTTTTACCCCCCGCCGCAGGACTTAATGGTTTCTCACCGTTAAACTCTGTAGTAGTAGCGATACGGCCGATCTCTTTGTTCAGTGCATTAATCTCTGCCTGGATGTTATCTCTTGCAGTTTTGGTATAAGTACCGTTTGCTGCCTGGGTAGTCAGAGTCTTCATACGCTGAAGCATGGAGTGGGTCTCTGTCAAAGCACCTTCTGCTGTCTGGATCAGACCGATCGCATCGTTTGCGTTGTTTACAGCCTGGTTTAAACCATTGATCTGGGAACGCATGGTCTCGGAAATAGCCAGACCTGCTGCGTCATCGCCTGCACGGTTGATCTTGTAACCGGAAGACAGCTTCTCTAAGTTTTTGCTCAGTGCACTCTGGTTGGTACTTAAGTTTCTGTAAGAATTGATCGCTGCAATATTATGCTGAATTACCATAATGAATTCCTCCTTTTATAAAAGAAAATATGGCAGTGGACTCCTTTCCTCTGTCTTCTATTGTCCCAAGGGCCCTTTCTGGAACAGCAGAATTTTCTTTTCATATATATATATCGTCTTATGTTAAAAAAACATAAGCCTGTTTTTCATTATTTCTTTCATTTTTATTTTAAAAGTTCAAGTATGGTCTGAGGGAGATTATTTGCATTTGTAAGCATCATATTAGAGGACTGTAGGACGATGTTACTGCTGGTGTATTTTGTGATCTCCTCTGCCATATTGGTATCACGGATCTGGCTTTCTGCCGCCTGCATGTTTTCACTTGTAACGCTTAAATTATTGTGGGTGTGATCCAGATGCATATAAGCAGCTCCAAAGGATGCCCTGACTTTAGAAACAGCCTCTATCGCGTTTTCAATGTATCCCACAGATTCTTGTCCCTTTTTTACATCGGAAAAATCTGTCTTATCCAGCTGTAGTTCCTTGCTTCCTATATAATAGCGTTCTACATCCAGAACTTCTCCATCCTGAGCAGAACCGCCGATCTGGAGCGGGATCGTATCGTCCAGCTCTGGCGGCTGCCAGCCCGGTGTAATTGCATTGGCATCTGCCCTGGAAAACAGGGAGATTTCTCCAAATTTAGTGGTAGAACCAATCCTGTCAATCTCCTCAAGGATATGGTCTCTTTCCATGTTCAAGGTTTCCCTGTTGGATTGATCGTAAGTTCCATTTGCAGATTTTAAAGCCAGAGTCTTCAGTCTCTGGAGCATGGAATGGACCTCTGTCAAAGCGCCATCTCCTACATTGGTAAGTCCGATGCCGTCATCAATGTTTCTCATCGCCTGGTTCAGGCTGTTGATCCTGCTGCGCATACCCTCCGAGATCGCCAGTCCAGCTGCATCATCTCCCGCCCGGACGATTCGAAAGCCGGAAGACAGCTTTTCAAGGGACTTTTTCAGCTTTCCTGTTTCGATCCCTTGATTTCTGGCAGCATTTATGGATGCTATGTTATTCTGCACCTGCATGATGTTTCACCTTCCTTTGTATCTTCTATGAGAATATCATCAAATAACCATTTGTTTTTATTATCGGCAAAATGCCTTATTTTATTGATACCAGGGTCAAAAGGCCGGAATTGCGGGAGTGCAAAGCACGCAGCAATCCGGTATCTGTCTGTCAGATCAGCGTACCCGTATCCTTACCCATATTCATCATCATCTGAAGACGGAGGATCTGCACCATATTAGACCAGTCTTCCCCGGAAAGGTTCTCTCCCTTTCCTGCTGCCAGAAGTGTACCAAGGCTGCCGGCGCCGGACAGACCTGTATTTCCCACAAAGCTGCCTAAAAGACTGCCTGCTGTCAGACTGCTTCCTGTAAGGCCACTTCCTATAAGGCTGCTCACTGCTGTACTGCCGGATGTTTTCCCATATGTTCCGGTACTCACCGTACGTCCTGCCAGGATCGTATTGTTTCCCGTATAATCCGCCATGATCTTTTTTACATAATTCTGGGTTTCTTTATATGGTGGGATGCCTCCGTATTTGGTCACACTGTTCGGACCTGCGTTATAAGCTGCCAGTGCAAGGCTTACGTCTCCTCCGAACCGGTCCAGATTTTGTTTTAAGTATTTTGCCCCTCCAAGGATATTTTGTCTGGCATTGTAAGGATCGCTTACTCCAAGAGAACGGGCTGTTCCCGGCATCAGCTGCATCACTCCCATAGCCCCTGCTTTGGATACAGCCTTTGGATTAAACCCTGACTCCGCCTTTGCCACCGCCCTGAGAAGTTTAGAAGGGATCTGATATAAAGCAGAAGCTTCTTCGAAAATAGAATCCATATCTTCTTTTATGGCATTCAGCCCATTTTTCAGTATCCCCTGAAATTCCTGGACCGGTGTTGTCTTCTGTGTCTGATCCGCTGCCTGTGCAGCTAACTTTCCCCCATCTCCTGTTATCGGTGCTAAACTCATATTTCTTACTCCTTTCGGCCTGCGCCGTCTGCTCCAAGGTACCAGCCGTCCTGAGAACGGTTTACTGCCATAGATCCATCGTTATTTAGATAATACCAGATATTTTTATCATACAGCCAGCCGATCTTCATATCCCCATCCGGGTTTAAGTAATACCATTTTCCATTTCCTGTGTTCACCCAGCCGGTCTTCATACTTCCATCAGGGTTTAAGTAATACCACTTTCCGTTTCCTGTGTTCAGCCAGCCGGTCTTCATATCCCCATCCGGGTTTAAGTAATACCATGTTCCGTTTCCTGTGTTCACCCAGCCGGTCTTCATATATCCATTTCCGTCGAAATAATACCATTTTCCACCATACTGGAACCAGCCCCTGGTTCGGTTTCCTTCCGCATTAAAGTAGTACCATATACCTCCCACCAGCTTCCAGGTATTGACTGCCAGAGTCCCATCCGGCATAACAAAGTTGTCTCCCTTTAGAGAACCTGCTACGCCTGGACCAGTACCGCATGCTGCATGTTCTTTTTCTTTCTCCTCTTCCGCACTGTCATCTATATCCTGTTCCTGTGATGTAATAAATTCCCCTTCTTTTAAGTATTTTTTCTGTTCTGCCGTAACCGGGACCGCTTTTACCTGATAATAGTAGATCTTGTCCGGATCTGTCATGTACTCCTTTAAGCTGACAGAGTTACTTGTAACTGTCATCCGTTTCACCACTTTATCATTTCCATATAAAGTCAGGGTATAGCCCGGAGCATAGTCTACCTTCTTCCACACTGCCTTTTCTGAGTCATGTGAGCTCCAGCCTGCTAAAGCTGTGTCACCCAGAACAGTGACCGGCGTATAGTTCACTTTTACCTGCATGGTGGTATTATCCAGGGCTTTCGCCGATACAAAATCAGCCCCGGTCACACGGCATTTGGATCGTCCAAGGGACACAGGGAAATACTTTCCCTGTGCAGCATCCACAGTGATCTCCATCCGTACCTTTTTACCAGGTTTCCAGTTTTCATATTCTGTTTTGTAATAAATATCCCCAATGGATACCCCTGATCCGCTGATGGTGATCTGGGGCTGTGGTATTTCCTCCGGATCTCCAAAAGTGGTGTTAAATTTAATACTCATGGTCTCGATGATGCTGCTCTCTGCCCCATAAGCTGTATACATATGAAAGATTCCCCCTGGCACAGACTGTAAGCTTCCTGTGCTAAGCAGCAGTCCTGTTCCGGCACAAAGGAGTATTTTTCTGATCATTTTCATTTCCATTCCTCACATATCTTTACCTGTACCAGATCCCGTCCTCATTAACATAAAATCCATTGATATACTGGTTTTTTGCCATTTCACCTGAATCCGGCCAAAAATAATACCAATTCCCGTCAACCTGATACCAGCCGGTAGCCATAACTCCGTCAGCATCCAGGAAATAAGTTTTCCCTTCCCGGACCAGCCAGCCGGTAAACATGGTTCCCTGAAGGCTGTTGTCAAGTGTGTTTAGGTAATACCAGGAACCATTCTGTTCCAGCCAGCCGGTATATAAGGAGCCGTCTTCCCTGAAAAAGTAATAATCCGCCCCTATGATCTTCCAGCCTCCATAAGCCATGGTTCCCTGTGTATGCCCATTTTCCGTTAATGGCCAGAAATAATACCACTGTCCATTGATCTTTGCCCATCCGGCTGCCATTTCCCCGGTATCATACAGGTAATACCGGTCATTTGCCATCTTCTGCCAGCCGGTGAGCATCGTGCCATTGACATCAAAATAATACCAGTATCCGTTGACCGACTGCCATGTACCCCGGCATATAGAGCCATCCGGAAATCTGTAATTCCATATATTGCCTTTTTTTACCCAGCCTACTTTATCTGTGGTTCCGCGCTTTGCGGAAGGATTTTTTGATTGCTGTCCTTTACCATCTGATACATACCGGTCTGTAATGGAAAGCTCCCCGGATTCTATCCATTCGCTTTTTCCACCATATTTTTTTTTGGAATCCGTTCCCGGTACTGTGCGTACCTTAAAGGTATACTCTCCTGTTTTTGTCATATATGGATAAAAATTATACTGAGTTGCACTGGTCTGGGAGACGCTGTAAACTTTCGTTTTTCCTCTGTAAAGCTGCACTTCGTAATAACCGGATGTGTTATCCGGCTTTTCCCATTTAGCCTGTCCCAGGCTTTTTTCATTCCACCAGGCATCTTCCGGGGCAGCATAGTCTCCTTTGATCCCTTTTACCCGCAGGGTAACTACCAGTTCATCTCCATCTCGTCTGGCAGACACAAATGTGCCCCCACTGATCTTTACATCCGCTTTTTTATAGCTGGAAACAAAATAATCTTCACTGACATCTTCCGGTTCCAGGGTGACTTTCATCTGAGGCTCTTCAGCAGCTTTCAGTTCATTGGAGCTTTTATCCGTCCATTCGGCCTCGGAAACGCTGTATTTACCTCCACTTGTATCTACTGCCACTTCTCCATCTGAAACCGTGGTCGTTTCCAGTTTTATATCCGGAAGCTTGCTGCCTACTTCCAGCTTGGATGTAACACGGATATTTACTGTTTTAATCTCTTTTGCCGCCGCAAAAGCATCTATCTTTCCCCATTGGAACAGCAAGACTCCCGAAAGAAGGAGCAGAAGCATTTCCCGTCCGTGTCTGGATCTTCTGTC
>OGUQ01001618.1_pt1 | contig 17680 bp, 17 predicted proteins | sample 1574701 | NCBI WGS metagenome assembly OGUQ01 (sample SAMEA2582087, study PRJEB24529) | metagenome | biome: Human gut stool | place: China | collected 2011 | reverse complement strand
TAGATGGACCAGGTTATTGGCCAAATAGGACAGCATTTGATAATCTTAAATTATTATTAGAGATGAATAAAAATAATTTATCAGATAATGAAATAAACTCTTTATTTAAAGAGATTGGATTGGATGAATATAAAAATAAAAAAATAAAAGAGTTTTCATTGGGGTTTAGACAACGTTTCGGAATTTGCCAAGCTATTGTAGGGAATCCAGAGCTAATAATTTTAGATGAACCATTTAATGCAATTGATGAAGAGTCTATAAGTGAAATTAGTAATATTTTAATATCCCAAAGAAATAACGGAGCAACTATATTAATTTCGAGTCATGATAAGGATGAATTGAGGTCTATATGTGATTATGTTTATATGTTAAAAAATGGGGAAGTTATTGATTTATTAAAAATAGATGAGTTTTAAGGAGTAAATATGCAATTTATTAAAAATAAAAAATTTACTGTTTTAATATTTTTATTTATTATATTAAGTTTTATTATAGCAATATTAACAAGAATATCAATAAATGAAGAAAGTAATTTATCAGAAGTATTACAGAAACTTAATAATTATCCATTTTACCCTAATTATGAGGAGGATATTAAAATGGAAAGTTTTAAAGAGCTTCAGGAAGAGAGTGATATTATAGCTATAGTAACACCTACAGGTGATAGTGTTATTTTAGGAGATTCAGTTATAACTAAAGTAAAAGTTGATAATATACTTAAAGGAGAATGTGAAGAGTATTTAAATATTATTGAACCAGTATCATTATTTTATGAAAATGTTGAAGAAGGTAATTTAAGTTATGTATCAAGTATAAATGGATATAATTTTATGAAGCAAAACAAAGAGTATATAGTATTATTAAATAAAGCGAATAATGTAGATTATTCAGATGAATTATATGTTTACCATAATGTATATTTAGGAAAGTTTCCTAAAGCATATAAAGATATATCTTATAAAATATATGATGATATTGATATATATAAAACGATAAATTCGTATGAGCAAGTATTTAATAATATTGAGGCAGTGAACTACTATAAAGACATATATAATCAAATTATATTTGAGTATAAAATAAATTAAAAGGTTTCAAAAATTTTTGAAACCTTTTTTATATTAAATAACTCTATAAGTATATAAGAATTAATAGGAGGATTAAGTTTATGGAGGGAATAATATATCAGTATGACAATATAAAAACTATAAACTTAAATGAATATGACTTAATTGTTAAATCAATTAATAGTGATTATGATTCATTTGCAAATTTAATGAAACTTCATAAAAGGCATTTATATCAAATGGCATATATCCATACACGTGACAAAGATATGGCATTAGATATAATTCAGGAGACTACAATTGTTGCATTTAAAAATATAAAATCATTAAAAGAACCATTAGCATTCAAAAAGTGGATAACTAGAATATTGGTTAATATTACTATTAGTGAGTTAAAAAAAAGAAAAAAAGTAATACATATAGATAATTATGATGTTATCAATAATGATGATATATTTATTAATAATAAATCGATAAACATTGATGAGAAACTTGATTTATATAATGCGGTTGATTTACTGAAAAATAATTATAAAACAATAATTATAATGAAATACTTTAATGATTTAACAATTAAAGAAATAGGATATACATTAAATTTATCAGAGAATACTGTAAAAACAAATCTAAAGAGAGCAAAAGAAGCTTTATTCAAGATTTTAAAGGAGGGATATTTAAATGATTAATAGAGATTTAGATAAAATAGAGATTCCTGATAATATAGATGAATTTATAGATAAAGGTATAAATAAATTAAAAAGGGAGAAGGAGAAAAAGGTGAAGAAGCATTATTTAAAAGTTTGTAGTATGATTGCAATACTATCTATATTTATAATAGGAGTATTTTTTAATTCTAATTTAGCGAGTGCAAGTGAAGGAAATGCATTTGAAAGTATATTTAAGTATTTTGAAACTAAGTTATTATCGAATTCAAAAATATCTGATATTGAAACAAACGTAAATCAAACTATTAATTCTAATAATATAAACATTACTATTGAAAGTGTGGCTTGTGATGATAATTATATAAGTATTTCATATAAAGTTTTAAATAAGGATACATTTAACATAAAAGAAAGTGATATTCATAAAGTATCATTACAGGGTCAGATAAAATATACGGATTCAGAAAGCAGTATTTCCACTTTTACGGATAATTTTTCATTTATTGATGAAAATACTTTGCTTATAGTGGAAAAATATAGAATAAGTGATTTGTTTAATGGTCCAATACCAGTTGATGAATTTAATTTAGAAGTAAAATTAAACTCTATTGAAATAATTATGGTTGATGAAATAGATTCAACTAATAAAACAAAAGAATATAATGGAAGCTGGGAGTTTGAAGTTCCCGTAAAGAAGGATTTATCAGAAAGTAAAAATATAGATATAAAAAATATAATAACAGATGGTACATCAATAGAAGATATAGAACTTACACCATATGAATTAAAAATTACAGTAAAACGTGATAAAAATCTTCCAAAAGCAATAGTCACTTTTAAAGATAATAATGGAAATGAAATAGAAAACATATCAGGACATAGAATAAATGATGAAACTATAATACAAACATTAAATCTTCCTAATGTTAATGCAGAATATTTAGTAGGTTATATTAAGTATGTTGATGAAATTCATAATGATACTTGTATTAGTTGTAATGATGATAATACACATTCTCATGAGATAGAAATGGAAGAAAAAATATATTTAAATAACTGATAATAGCAATATTTTTATGTAGTAGTTTATGTGTGGGGGTAATGCTACAAGTTATAAGAGAGTTGAATATTTAACTCTCTTTTTTATTTTATATGATATTAAATTTTATTATAAATTTAATATCATATAAAAAGTCAGAATAGAAATTAACACTAATTAAATTGTTTTTTACTTCAGCATTATATAAATAGAGAGAATTTCTAAATATATTTTAATTATTTATTTTTGGATATAAATTTTTTAAGCTAAGTTTTGGATTTATCATTAGCTTCAAAGTAGGATTTGAACTTATTGGTCAATTCTACATTATCAATACCTATATTTTCAATAATAGCGCATATTTGAATTAATCTTCTAGTACGAGCTTTTCTTTATCCTTTTTTCACGAGCTAGGATTATTTGTTTTTGTAATTTTAATTTATTAATTTTATGTTCAATTTTATTTATTTTTTCTTTATGTTGTATTAAAAAATCAACTATAAATAATAGTATATTGTAAGTCGAAAGGTATAGCAAAAATTCATTACAAACTATGCAAATTATAAAGGGATAATTCTAAAAGTAAGTTGTAAATAATATAGCATAATACTACAATAAAGTGAGCAAATAAATCCAGTAGTATTAATACATAGAGAGTCTGAACAACAAAAAGAATTAAGTAAATCGATATATAGAGGAATTTAGAGATAAGTAAAATATGAGTAGAAGTGAGTAATTTCAAGCGATGACAACAAGGTACAACAAAAAAATCTTGCTTTATGAAGAAAAACAGGGTAAAATTAACTTAAATTTGGAATTAAAATTAAATAAAAAAAGCTCTTATTCAACTCTCATATATTAGTCTGCAAACTAACATATGAGCCGAACTTTACAAGGTACTGCAATACCTAGAAAGCTGTTAGAAAAGAACTTCATTTAGTTAGTAACTACGTTCAAGGTTATATCTCACACATAAAACCAAGCACGAAAGCTACTTTATAAAATATATTTTATTCAATATTATGAATAAAGTATAACTGATTAAAGAAGAATTTTCAAGCCTTTTAGTATGGTAAAACCTTACTGAAAGGCTTTTTTATTTAACTAAATAAAAATTAAGACAAGTTTCATAAATTAAATACTGAAAAATCCTGTATGGTAAGTGGTTAAGGAATAACACTATAAAAAACTACTCGGCTCACCACCGAGGATAGCGCCGTTAGATGGGGAGGTGCTATTTTTAGACAAACTATTAAAGTTAGTTTTTAGTAGTGGAGTGCCTGTCCTGGTGGAGTTTGCATTAGCTCCTAGGGGTGTGTAGAAAGTTACATGGTAGTATGCTCGATAATACCAGACCTAAACGAGATTGATTTACATAGTGGTTGGAAGCCACGGGATAAATGCGACACGGATACCTCAATGGCTCCAAGCCATAATATCATGTTTGCTTGTCCCCTTTGCAATTAGTATTTTTATGTTATATTAATTGCAAGGGGGGGAGCGAGCCGTTTCCTAATTCACCAAACCATAGTTGATGTTGACTTAAAAGTCAACTAAAAAAATATGAAAATTTATTGCGAGCGATGGGGGGTATAAGAATATGAGTAAAAAGAAAAAACAAAAATATTATGCTATTAAAGAAGGTAAGGGTGTTAAAAATAAGATAGTTAGAACCTGGAGTGAGTGTAAAGAACTTGTATTAGGTTATCCTAGTATATATAAATCTTTTTATACAGAAGAAGAAGCTATAAAATTTTTAGGTGGTATTAATGATAAAGATATTCCAGCAATTAAAGAAAAAATAAAAGTTAATATACAGTCTAGTAAGAAAAGAAGATCTTCAACAAAAGCAATAAATTTTAGAGTTCCTAATGAGGTTTATAATGAGTTTATTAAGAAGGTAGATGAAACCGGATTAGATAGAGATAAAATATTATTGGAAATGATTAAAGAATGGATTGATTAATAATAGGTAGACAGGATTTTTAAGGGATTTATTGAATTTTTTAAATAGGGATTTATTTAAAAAGGGAGGGTTTAAGGGATGTTGAGGAGTGTTGCAGAAGTATCAGTTTTAACTGGTTTAAGTAAAGTTAGTATTTATAATAAAATTAAGTTAAAAGAAATAGAGAAGTATGTTGTTAAAAACAAGGGTATTACTTATATTTCAGATGAAGGTATTAATTTAATATTTAAAGGTTTAAACTTTAAGGATGATACACTAAATGGTTTTACTAATGGCTTAAATATTGATAGAGAAGATGTTGATATAAGTATTAAAAATACTGACTTTAAAGAGTTTAAACTTGAGTTAAAAGAGTTCAATAAAGAATATTTAAATAGTTTAAAAGCTGAAAATGAATTTTTAAAAAAGCAATTAGATGAAAAAGATAAGCAAATATCTGAATTGCATAAGTTAATTGAAAATAGTCAGATACTTTTAAAGGAAGAGCAGAAAAAAAGTGAACAACAGTTATATTTAGCAGAACATTTTGAAGAAGTAGATAATAAGCTCCAAGATCTAAGAGAAAAAATGGAGCAAAAAAGAAATGAAAAAATAAAATTATTTAAGATTTTTTCAAAGTAGATTTATAGAGTATTTTTTATTAAGGGGAAAATTATGAAGTTAGAAAAAAAGAAATATTTTTTATGTCCAATGTGTGGAGAAAACTTAAGCTTCCAAAGACAGAAGAATTAGAAGTTATATTTATAAAATGTAGTTGTGGATGTGGTAGTTTTATACAAGTTAGAAATGGCTATCATATTCCATCTAAACGAGGTATTGAAAAATTCTTTTAAAAATTTATTTAATTTTAGAAATAAATTTTTAAAAGAATTAGAAGAATAGCAAGCATAGGAAGTGAGTACACACTTCCTATAAATTTAAATTTAAGTAAATCTTAATTTTAAATTTATTTATTGGGAGAGCTGCCCAACCCCTTTTGAAAAAAATTTTTTAGAATGATGTTTACAAATTGAAAGTTAAAATACTATTTATATTTTAGGGGGATTATTTATTTATGGAGCAGTGGCTCCATTTTTTTATAAAAAAATAGTTTGAGGTTAAAGAAATATATGATAAAATTAAGAAAATAACCACCGACAAAGCGTCGGGTTATATACGGTTTTAATACGGTTTTCATACGTCAAAGGTGGATATTTGGAAATTTTTTTGTACCCATAGAAACGCTAGGCTTTGCCTAGTCCCACAAAGTTTTTGGGGGCAGTTTCTCTTTATGCTCTTATAAAATATCTACAGGTATAATTTCCAGTTAAGATATTTTATAATTCTTTTTTGGGATTTGATTAAACTTTTTTAAAGTTTAAGGGTGAGCATAGCGAGGGCAAAGCCCTTAAATAAAAAAGAAAAGGAGTTAAGTAATATGGCAAGAATAAGAAAAGAATATAAAATGACAGAAAAAAATGTGGAGTACATAGAAGAAGTTAAAGAGAAAAATAATTTAAAATATAGCAGTGAAGCATTAGATTTAATAATTAGAGAGCATAGACAAAATTCAGATATTACAACAGAAGCTATGATTAAAATAATAGCAAAAGAAGTATCAGAACAAATCAAATTTGATATGAAAGAAATAAAAAGTTCTAGCAATAATACTGATAGAAATACTCAAATACTTTTAGAATTAATTAATGGATTTTTTGTAATTTCTGAGTATGGAAGGTTAGCAACAACAGAGGATATTATAGCACCAGCATTACCTAGGGCAATAGAGCTTGTAGATACGAGAAGAGAAAATAAAATAGTAAGAGGTTTAGATAAGAAATATTAAAGTAAAAAAACTCAAGGATTTAGATAGAGAGTATTAATTATATTTTTTAATGACCAACTGGAGTATTAAGTAACGGAGTGGAGAGTAGCGTAATGAGTAAGTTAATACGTAAGGCGGTAGAAAGTATTTAGTCTTAAATACTTTTTTAAATTAAACTTTTAAAAAGTTTAATAGAATGTTATTTATAAAAATGATATACTTTAAATAAGTTTTAGTTTGCAAATTTTCCATAGAAGATTTGCTCCGTAAAGGACATCTTTAAAGGTGTCCTTTTATGATATAATGATTAAGTAAACTAAAACTTAAAAAAATTTAAAGGAGAAATAGTATATGGAAAAAGAAATATTAGAAATTTTAAAAGCTATGCAACAAGATATAAAAGGGTTAAAAGAGAGTCAAGAAAGACTTGAATCTAAAGTAGATGGAATTGAAAAGAAGCTTGATGGAGTTGTAGAGCAGACAGCAGATTTATTAGAATTTAGAACTTCTGTAGAAGAAAAGCTTAATGAGTTGAAAGAGGTTGAAGAAGTAACTAAGGCAAATTGTTATGACATAGCAAAATTAAAGTTAAAAGCAGTAAAATAGAATCATAAAAAAGTGAAATTTTATGTGATGTACATGAAATTTTACTTTTTTTATTTTTACTAGGGAGTTTTAAATTCAATTAAGTTACAAAATTAATTATTGAACAAAATAAAGAAAGTGCTATATTTAAGTTAATAAATTAATTAGTTAACGGAGTGGTTATAGTGGCAAGAAAAACTATTAAAGGATTAGAGGAAATAATTACAGATTTAGAAAAGCGTTTAAATGAACAGAATAAAATTAATGTTGAATTACATAATCAAATATCAGAAATGCAAATGATTGCTGATGATAAATTTGAAAATAGTCCAATGTATCATCAAATGAATGGTGAAATTGAACAATTAAAGGCAGTTATAAGATTAAATGAAATAAACACTAAATCTAAAGATGATACTATTAAAGGGGATAGAGATACCATACAAAAATTGCTGAAGGAAATTGAAGAATTAAAAAGCAGCAATGTTGTTAACAAATTAAAAAATGAACGCGGTGCTGGAAGAAAAGAAATGTTTACTGAAGAACAAAAAGCTAGAGTAAAAATGTTAAGATTACAAGGTAAAAGTTACAGAGCTATTGCTAAAGATATGAATTGTAGTGTTGCTACTGTTCATAAAATAATTAATGAACAATAATATTAACAAATTAATTAGTTAACATGCGTTATTTAATTAATTTGTTAACATTACTATGAATAATTAATGTGCTAAAAATACGATTTTACAAGAAAGTTTATTTATAGTAAACTTAAATAAGACTCAAACACCCTTACAAATGGCATAAACACGTATTTATAAATTTAAGAAAATAACAAAAACTGCGCAGAAGAATAATTCTGCGCAGTTTTTAATACATAAAATATAAAGTTTACAGGGTTAATTTCTAAGTAGACAACCACCGTTTGAGCATAATGTAAATTTAGATAAAACACCAACACAAACATTTGAGTTTATGTTTTTACTGCATGATCCGCTACCGCTACCCATTTCATGATTAAGTGGTGCAATGGCATTATTTCCTTGTACTAAAACTTCCATCCCCGATTACCTCCTAGTATAAATATTTATATCAAAGCATAAGGCTTAGATATCTTATAAAAAATAAAATATTGTTAAAAAATTCATAAAATGATATAATAATGAAAAAATGATATATAATACTCTTACAGGAGCTTTTTTGCTATTAGATGATTATCATTACAATATTTATGAAAATATTACCAAAAATCCAATAGATACTCAAAATAAAGAGATAGTAGATAGTTTTTTATCTAATGGAATTATTGTAGATAAATCTATTGATGAGTTTTTAATAATAAAAACTAATGCAAATATTTCTAAATATATGTCAAGTGTATTTGAATTGACAATTGCTCCAACATTAGCTTGTAATATGGATTGTCCTTATTGTTATGAGAAGGAAAAAACAGGGGTAATGTCTCAAGAAATATTGGATAATATTATTAATTTTACATTACATAATATAGATTTATATGGATATAAACATCTAGAAATTACATGGTATGGTGGAGAACCATTATTACAATTAAATTCTATAAGATATCTATCGTTAGAATTTAAAAAATTATGCAAAGAAAAAAATATAACTTATGCCGCTAAAATGGTTAGTAATGGCAGCTTATTAAATAAAGAGATTGCAGAAATTTTAGTGGATGAATGTATGGTTAAATTTGTACAAATTACTTTAGATGGGTTAAATGAAAAAAATGATAAAAGAAGATATTTAAAAAATGGACAAGGAAGTTTTGATATAATAACTAAAAATATAAAAGAAATTAGAGATATTTTACCTATAAGAATAAGAGTTAACATAGATAAAGATAATAGTGATGATTTAGATAGTCTTGTTGAGTATTATAATAAAGAACTAGATCATGAAAATGTTAGCATATATATAGCTCCGGTAACAGATGAAAATGAGAATAGTTGCACAAAATCTTTATGCTATAAGCCTAAAGATTTTGCAAATATTCAAAAGCGTTTTAATGAGAAAATGAATTATAATTTTAATTTACCACAATATATACCTTTAGCTTGTGGAGCAATGGGACCTAATACTTTTGTAATAGGACCAGATGGAGATTTAGTTAAGTGTTGGAATGAAATAGGGATTAAAGATTATTCAGTTGGAAATGTTAAAAATGGATTTGTATTAAATAAAAGAGCATTAAAATGGCTTAATAAAGAGCTAGATGAAGCTTGTAGAGAATGCAAAACATTACCTATTTGTCAAGGATCTTGTCCATATCAAACTATAGATAAAAATTCTGGACCAGTATGTGATTATAGTAAATATTTAATTGAGAATACATTAAATAAAGCATGCACATACATTAAAGATAATAAAGGTATTTAATATGGTTGAATTTATATTAATATATATAAAAAAAAGGAGTATAAGAACTATTTTATATGTATTAGGGAATTTTGCAGAGGTATTTTTACAATTTAGCATTCCTTTACAGTTAGGTATTATTATAAACAATTTAGTATATGATAAATGTTATTCTAATATTATACAATCATTAATAATTTTAGCTGTTATATCAACATTTAAAATAGTAATATCATATATAAATAAATTAAATAGGGTTAATTTAGTTAATAATATATCATTTGAAATTTCGATGGATATTATTAAACATTTATCAAAATGTGAATTATCTTTTTTTAAAAAGAATTCTTCGGCTTATTTAAGAGATAGAATAAATAGCGATTCAGTTAGTATAGTTACTTTTGTAATTGATTCTATTATTATGATGGTAATTTATATAATATCAGCAATAGTGTTATTAGTAGGTATTAATAAAATAAACACTAAAATTACAATAGTATATATTTTTAGTATACCAATATATATATTAATATATTTATATTTTAAGAAAAAAATGTATTTAGTGAATTATTTATTAAAAGAAGCAAGTAGTAGATATACATCGGTAGTAACAGATCAATTTAATGCAATCTCATTTATAAAATATAACTCATTATATGGAATAATGAAGAATAACATTAAAAATGAATATAAAAAATTGTATAAAGCAACACGAGAATCCACTAAGGTTTCGGCTAAATTAAATAGTGTAGGAGACGGAATAACACAATATGTAAATATAATCATATTGTTTATTGGTTTTAATGAAGTGCTTAATGGAAGTCTTGAGATAGGATATTTTACAATACTAAGTAATTATTTAACGTATATATTAGAAATAACATCATCTATGTTGAATTTTAGTAGCATTTATCAAACAACTAAAGCATCATATGATAGAACTCAGGAACTATATAATATATCAAAGACCATTCAAGGTATAGAAGATATTGATGAAATAGAGAGTATAGATATTAAAAATCTAAGTTTTTCATATAAAAACAAAAAAATTATAGATGATTTCACATATGAGTTTAAGAAGAATAATGTATATATATTAAAAGGTGAAAATGGAAGTGGGAAAAGTACATTAATAAAGCTAATAACAGGAATGGAAAATAGCTATTTCGGGCAGATAAATATTAATGGTAAGAATATAAAAACTATAAATATGAATAATATTCTTAAAAAAAATATTACTGTAGTAGAACAAGAACCAAATTTATTAGGTGGAGAGCTTAGGAAGCTAATAAGTGTTATAAACAAAGATATAAATTCTAATAGATCAATAGAATTATTTAAAAAATTAGGTTTAAATGAAGAATTCAATATTAATGATTTGATAATAGATAATAGTAATTCTAATATTTCAGGGGGAGAAAAGCAAAAAATAGCTATATTCTTAGGGATATTGAAGGAATCTAATGTAATGATATTAGATGAGCCAACATCTGCATTAGATGGTGAAAGTAAACTTTTATTAGTTGAGCTATTAAAAGAAGTCAAAAAGGATAAAATTATTATACTGATATCTCATGAAAAAAGTTTAGATAATTCTATGATTAGTGAATTAAATGCAAAAAAAATATATATAAATTAAAAAAGGAATAGAGAATGCATAAACTAAGTGATTATAGAAAAAGTAATATTAAAGAAGAAATTTTAGAAGTGATATTTCTAATAGGAATGTTTGTAGTTTTATGGCAGTATTATAGATATTCATACATTAGTCATTTAATAGTAAGCTTAATAATAATAATAGTATTATTAAACTTACTTAGTGACAATGAGAGTATGAATATACCAAGTAAAAGAAAAGCCATATTTCCTTTTATATATATATATATATTAATATTTTTTCAATCAACGCTATACTTGAAATTAATGACCTTACCTAAAATAGTATCTATACAATCATCAATAATAAGATTAATTATTATACAAATTATCGTTATTATATTACCTATGTTAACATGTTATTTCTTTTCAATTAAGTTAACAGATTTTAATTGGAAAACCTCATTTAAGTGGTTAGTAGTTAGTTGTGTGATTTTCATAATATTATTTATACCTAAGATTTATATTGATGGATTTTCAGTATTTAAATATAATAAATTTTCTTGTATTAGTGATTATATATTTGATTCATTTGATGCTCTAATATTTAATGCTAGTTTTGAAGAAGTGCTTTTTAGGGGATTCTTAATTAGTTTATTAAAATCCTTTAAATTAAATAATACTAAAATAAATATTATTCAATCAATAATATTTGGATTAATACATATTTATCAAACTTCTTTTTGGGGATTAAGTTATCATATACTAATGGGATATGTTTTGGGAAAACTATATTTAAAATCTAAATCACTTACACCTAGTATAATATTACATTTATTAATTAATCAAGTATAATTAAAGTATTATTTAGGAGTTTATAACAAATTAAAATCAGTGAATAACTTTAAGAGAGTAGTAAATTAATGGTCTACAGAGTGTTTTTTCTGTAGATGTTACTGTATGATTAAATACTTAGAGAAATTTATGTTCAGAGTTAAAATAAAGCTAAAATAATGATTTAAATAAAATGTATCCTATAAAGTATATACTATAAGGTACATTTTATTTGATTTTAGTATGGATTTTTTTAATTACATTTTTACATAATGTAATTATTTTTTTATAAATTAGTTATTTTCACTAATAAAGTTTTCAAGCCAAGTTTTAGATTTTTAATTATTATTAAAGTATGATTTAAATTTATTAGCTAATTCTACATTATCAATTTCCATATTTTCAATAATAGCGACTATTTGAATTAATCTCCTTGTACGAGCTTTTCTTTCCTTTTCTTTTTCACGAGCTAGTAAGGCTTGTTTTTGTGCCTTTAATTGATTAATTTTCTGTTCAATTTTATCTATTTTTTCTTTATATTGCATTAAAAAATAATCTCTAAATAATAGTATATTTTAAGTGGCAAAGTATAGCAATAATGTCTTGCAAACTATGGAAATTATAAAGAAATAATTCGGAAAGTAAGTTGTAAATAATATGAGAGAATATAAGTAAAGAAAGATAGATATAGTTGATTGGAATAAAAAAGAGAAGTTAGAAGAGTGGAGAGAGCAATGGGCAAACTACGTAAATGGAAGTCTTGAAAGAAATGGAATAAAAGAAATAATAGATCATAGAACTCTTGCAGAGCAAGGGATAGAAAGAATTCCCCAAATTCATGTGGGAACATATGTAAATGCTATGGAAAAAAGGGGGTACAATCTGATTGAGGTCAGATAAACAAGAAAATTGAGGAACTTAATAGTCAAATAGAAAATATAGAGAAAGAAAAAGTTAAGGCTATAAGTGAGTTTAATGAGCTTAATAAAGAAGAGAAAGAGAAATATAGATTTATAACACTTGAAGAAAAAAACAATAAAAAAAGCTGAAAATATAGTTAAGAGGCAGTTAGATAGAAAGATTATAGATTCTTCAGTAAATAAGTTAAATAACATTAGAAGAGTATTTGTAGATGAACTAAATAAATTAAAGTTTGAACTTTATTCGTTGAAAGAAGATATTAGACTTATGAAAGGTTGGAGCAGTGACATTGAAAATCATAAAAAACAATTAGAAGAATTGCCAAAGAATTTATTTGGAAGATATAACGATAAGTCAGCTGCCACGGAAATACAAGAAATTATAAAAATTAAAGAGAAAGTTTTAGAAAATAGGGGATATAAGGATAAAAATACAATATTAATGAAAGAGAAAAAATTAAATTTAAATAAATATAGAGAGTACTATTCGGAGTATAAAGAACAGTTTCTATAATCAAAATAGTTGTCGTTACAAGGGGGGAAGATGTATAAAGGCAGTTAATAAATATTGTGGTTACAAGGTTTATATAAATAAAATTAGTGGAAATTAGTAAGATGTGGAAAAGAAATTAAACTTTAATGGAATAAGTGGAAGTAATGATATTTTAGAGAGATTTGAGCAGGTAAAGAAAAAAGTCAAGAGATAGATAAGTAAAATATGAGTAGAAGTGAGTAAATTCAAGCGTTGACAACAAGGTACAACAAAAAAAATCTTGCTTTATGAAGAAAAACAGGGTAAAATTAACTTAAATTTGAAATTAAAATTAAATAAAAAAAGCTCTTATTCAACTCTTAATATTAAGTTTCGCACTCTTAATATTAAGCCAAACTTTAAAGGTATTCGCACTACCTAAAAGACGTTAGAAAAGAACTTCATTTAGTTAGTAACTACGTTCAAGGTTATATCTCACACATAAAACCAAGCACGAAAGCTACTTTATAAAATATATTTTATTCAATATTATGAATAAAGTATAACTGATTAAAGAAGAATTTTCAAGCCTTTTAGTATGGTAAAACCTTACTGAAAGGCTTTTTTATTTAACTAAATAAAAATTAAGACAAGTTTCATAAATTAAATACTGAAAAATCCTGTATGGTAAGTGGTTAAGGAATAACACTATAAAAAACTACTCGGCTCACCACCGAGGATAGCGCCGTTAGATGGGGAGGTGCTATTTTTAGACAAACTATTAAAGTTAGTTTTTAGTAGTGGAGTGCCTGTCCTGGTGGAGTTTGCATTAGCTCCTAGGGGTGTGTAGAAAGTTACATGGTAGTATGCTCGATAATACCAGACCTAAACGAGATTGATTTACATAGTGGTTGGAAGCCACGGGATAAATGCGACACGGATACCTCAATGGCTCCAAGCCATAATATCATGTTTGCTTGTCCCCTTTGCAATTAGTATTTTTATGTTATATTAATTGCAAGGGGGGGAGCGAGCCGTTTCCTAATTCACCAAACCATAGTTGATGTTGACTTAAAAGTCAACTAAAAAAATATGAAAATTTATTGCGAGCGATGGGGGGTATAAGAATATGAGTAAAAAGAAAAAACAAAAATATTATGCTATTAAAGAAGGTAAGGGTGTTAAAAATAAGATAGTTAGAACCTGGAGTGAGTGTAAAGAACTTGTATTAGGTTATCCTAGTATATATAAATCTTTTTATACAGAAGAAGAAGCTATAAAATTTTTAGGTGGTATTAATGATAAAGATATTCCAGCAATTAAAGAAAAAATAAAAGTTAATATACAGTCTAGTAAGAAAAGAAGATCTTCAACAAAAGCAATAAATTTTAGAGTTCCTAATGAGGTTTATAATGAGTTTATTAAGAAGGTAGATGAAACCGGATTAGATAGAGATAAAATATTATTGGAAATGATTAAAGAATGGATTGATTAATAATAGGTAGACAGGATTTTTAAGGGATTTATTGAATTTTTTAAATAGGGATTTATTTAAAAAGGGAGGGTTTAAGGGATGTTGAGGAGTGTTGCAGAAGTATCAGTTTTAACTGGTTTAAGTAAAGTTAGTATTTATAATAAAATTAAGTTAAAAGAAATAGAGAAGTATGTTGTTAAAAACAAGGGTATTACTTATATTTCAGATGAAGGTATTAATTTAATATTTAAAGGTTTAAACTTTAAGGATGATACACTAAATGGTTTTACTAATGGCTTAAATATTGATAGAGAAGATGTTGATATAAGTATTAAAAATACTGACTTTAAAGAGTTTAAACTTGAGTTAAAAGAGTTCAATAAAGAATATTTAAATAGTTTAAAAGCTGAAAATGAATTTTTAAAAAAGCAATTAGATGAAAAAGATAAGCAAATATCTGAATTGCATAAGTTAATTGAAAATAGTCAGATACTTTTAAAGGAAGAGCAGAAAAAAAGTGAACAACAGTTATATTTAGCAGAACATTTTGAAGAAGTAGATAATAAGCTCCAAGATCTAAGAGAAAAAATGGAGCAAAAAAGAAATGAAAAAATAAAATTATTTAAGATTTTTTCAAAGTAGATTTATAGAGTATTTTTTATTAAGGGGAAAATTATGAAGTTAGAAAAAAAGAAATATTTTTTATGTCCAATGTGTGGAGAAAACTTAAGCTTCCAAAGACAGAAGAATTAGAAGTTATATTTATAAAATGTAGTTGTGGATGTGGTAGTTTTATACAAGTTAGAAATGGCTATCATATTCCATCTAAACGAGGTATTGAAAAATTCTTTTAAAAATTTATTTAATTTTAGAAATAAATTTTTAAAAGAATTAGAAGAATAGCAAGCATAGGAAGTGAGTACACACTTCCTATAAATTTAAATTTAAGTAAATCTTAATTTTAAATTTATTTATTGGGAGAGCTGCCCAACCCCTTTTGAAAAAAATTTTTTAGAATGATGTTTACAAATTGAAAGTTAAAATACTATTTATATTTTAGGGGGATTATTTATTTATGGAGCAGTGGCTCCATTTTTTTATAAAAAAATAGTTTGAGGTTAAAGAAATATATGATAAAATTAAGAAAATAACCACCGACAAAGCGTCGGGTTATATACGGTTTTAATACGGTTTTCATACGTCAAAGGTGGATATTTGGAAATTTTTTTGTACCCATAGAAACGCTAGGCTTTGCCTAGTCCCACAAAGTTTTTGGGGGCAGTTTCTCTTTATGCTCTTATAAAATATCTACAGGTATAATTTCCAGTTAAGATATTTTATAATTCTTTTTTGGGATTTGATTAAACTTTTTTAAAGTTTAAGGGTGAGCATAGCGAGGGCAAAGCCCTTAAATAAAAAAGAAAAGGAGTTAAGTAATATGGCAAGAATAAGAAAAGAATATAAAATGACAGAAAAAAATGTGGAGTACATAGAAGAAGTTAAAGAGAAAAATAATTTAAAATATAGCAGTGAAGCATTAGATTTAATAATTAGAGAGCATAGACAAAATTCAGATATTACAACAGAAGCTATGATTAAAATAATAGCAAAAGAAGTATCAGAACAAATCAAATTTGATATGAAAGAAATAAAAAGTTCTAGCAATAATACTGATAGAAATACTCAAATACTTTTAGAATTAATTAATGGATTTTTTGTAATTTCTGAGTATGGAAGGTTAGCAACAACAGAGGATATTATAGCACCAGCATTACCTAGGGCAATAGAGCTTGTAGATACGAGAAGAGAAAATAAAATAGTAAGAGGTTTAGATAAGAAATATTAAAGTAAAAAAACTCAAGGATTTAGATAGAGAGTATTAATTATATTTTTTAATGACCAACTGGAGTATTAAGTAACGGAGTGGAGAGTAGCGTAATGAGTAAGTTAATACGTAAGGCGGTAGAAAGTATTTAGTCTTAAATACTTTTTTAAATTAAACTTTTAAAAAGTTTAATAGAATGTTATTTATAAAAATGATATACTTTAAATAAGTTTTAGTTTGCAAATTTTCCATAGAAGATTTGCTCCGTAAAGGACATCTTTAAAGGTGTCCTTTTATGATATAATGATTAAGTAAACTAAAACTTAAATACATTTAAAGGAGAAATAGTATATGGAAAAAGAAATATTAGAAATTTTGAAGTCTATTCAATTAGATATTAAAGGGTTAAAAGATGAAGTTAAAGACTTAAAAGAGGGTCAAAAAATAATTGAAAAGAAGCTTGATGGAGTTGTAGAGCAAACTGCTGATTTAGTAGAGTTTAGAAATGAGATATTAAATAAAGTTGATGGAATAAGAGAAGATCTATCGACTGTTGAATTAGTTACGGCTAATAATTATAAAGATATTGCAAAGTTAAAAGCAGTAAAATAGAAAAAATGAAAAATTGAAATTTCATGATGTCTATGAAATTTCAATTTTTTTTATTTTTTAATAGATGAATTTAAATTGAATTTTGTTATTAAATTAATTATTGAACAATAGTTAGAAAAATGTTATCATTAAGTTAATAAATTAATTAATTAACGGAGTGAGTATTTATGGCCAGAAAAACTATTAAAGGATTAGAAGAAATTATTGTAGATTTAGAAAAGCGTTTAAATGAATATAAGGATATAATTAATGCTAGGAATAAACAAATAGAGCAGATGGATAATATCACTGATGATAGTTTTGAAAATAGTCCAACGTATAGGCAAATGGATAAGCAGATAGACTATTTAAAAACTGTTATAAAAGGGCATGAAATAAGTATTAAAGATAAAAAAGAACTCCTTCATTATTTCGAAAAAACACTGGTTTGAAATAAAAGTAGTCT
>OGUQ01001608.1_pt1 | contig 17779 bp, 10 predicted proteins | sample 1574701 | NCBI WGS metagenome assembly OGUQ01 (sample SAMEA2582087, study PRJEB24529) | metagenome | biome: Human gut stool | place: China | collected 2011 | reverse complement strand
TTTTGAAAAATTACAAACAGTTAATACTGAGTTCGAACACCACCCAATTTATTGGGTGGTGTTTTACTTTTTAGGGGTAAATATATAGCTGACAAAGCAGTTGTTTAAAATGCTGCAATATTGACGTGACAAAAAATATCGATTATCTTTTAATCACAAAAAGATAATAAATATAAATACAAATAAATATTAAGAATTGAAAAAGTGGTAGAGTGAAATATTCCTGATACTTTATAAAAGGACGTTTTAGTCGGGATAAATTTTAAGTGAACAGAGGCAAAATCTGTAGTATAGCGATCCCTGCCGTTACAAAATGTGTCGTGGGCAGTCATCACTTGCAGATTTTCCCAGTTATTGAGGGTTGGTTTTATAAGCAAGGAGGAAACAAAATGAAAAGAATGAAGGTGACAGGCAAAGAACTGGCTCTTTTATGCGGGATGGCGGCGTTGGGGACGCTGACCTTCCCGCTGGTGGCCGCAGCAAGAACAGTAGACAGTGTTACTGCCACTGCTGGCAGTACGGCAGAAATCGTTTACAGTGGTGAGACACTGACGGTGACAAACGGCGTAGAGTCCATTGGTAATAACGCCACCGGTATCCGCGCCGTCGATGATACTGAGGTTGCTATCGGCAAGGATATCTATGTGCATGGTGCCAACAGCCAGTATAATAATTCTTATGGCGTTTACGGTGACAGCGGCGTCCAGGTCAGGGTTGGGACAGATATCGTTGTCGAATCAGATGCCGGTGCCGAACGGGTACGCGGAATTTACATCGATGGCGGTTATGGCAGCAGCATTTCGTCAACGCCCGATATCCAGGTAGGCGGCAATATTTCTGCCAGCGGTATCAATACGATCGGGATCTATGTCAGCGGCAAAAATGCCAACATCAAAGTAGACGGCAATGTGACCGCTTCTAACCGCAATGCTACCGGCATCACCACCGGAGGGACCAGTAAAATCTATGTAGGCGGCGATGTGATTTCGTCCTATGATAATAATGGCACACTGTCTTATGGTATTTCCGTTGGAGCCGGTAACGATTCCTATGTAGAGGTGGCAGGCAATATCGTCGCTTCCGGCAAACTGACCTCCGGAGTCAGGATGGGTGGCAGCGGTACAAATAAACAGATCAAAGTGGGCAAGTCGGTCGTTGCCGGTGGTGAATCGTCCAAGGGCATCGACACGAACGGTGACGGTGTGAGCGCTTATGTGGCAGGCGATGTTACAGCGAACGGAAAAAGCTCGCTGGGCATTATCGTGCAAAACGATGCGCAGGTAACAGTATATGGTAATCTGAAGGCCAGCGGCGAAGGTGCTAAAGGCGTAGAACTGCGTGACGGCAGTTCGGTAACTGTTGGTAAAAATATCGAAGTCAGCGGCACTGAAGCTATTGGCATCAATGTTGACCGTTGGAACGTGAGCGGCAGTGGCATTGAAATAAATGTGGGCGGCAGCTTTATCGTCAGCGGTGACGACAGCTATGGAATTTATACGGGTACTACGAAGAATACTGCCTTAAAGGTGAATATTACTGACGATCTGGTAGTTTCAAGTACTAACAGCAGTACCCAGTCCGTGGGTATCTTTTCGGCTTATATGCCACTGGAAGCCGTTATCGGCGGCAAGGTGGCTGTTTCGGGGACGGGCGTTTATGGTATTTATGGTGATGCCGGCTCGGATATCGGCGTTGCAGGTAACGTAGAAGTTACAGGTGCGGGGTCGCTGGGTATCCAGGTGCTTGGCGGTTCGAAAGTGCAGGCAGGCGGCATTGTGACCGGCAGTGCTGCAGCTGACAGCATTGGCGTGGATGCAAGTAACAGCAGTGTGACCATCGTTGGTGCTTCTTCTATTGAAGGTACTGGCAGCACAGGGGTCCTGCTGCGTAAAAACGATGCTGCTTTGACCATTAGCGGGCTGATGACAGTGAATGGCGCCAACGCTATCGGTATCGATATCAAAACCAGCGGTATAAAAGCCGCTTTAGATGGTCCCGGAAGCGTACAGGTCAGCGGCACTGATGCTGTAGGCATCAAGCTGGGAAGCGGTACGGAAACTACTATTGACAGTTGGAACCTGAACGTGGCGGACAGCAATGCCGGAGCAGGCATTGAACTGGGTAATAACAGCAAGCTGGAACTGAAAAATGTTGCTTCGCAGGCAGCGGCTGATGGAGTGCTGCTGCGAGCTGCAGGTACGGCTACTGTGAATGTCGATGGCAGCAGTCATCTGGTCGGCGACGTACTGCATGACGGGACAGTAAGCGGTACTTTGGCACTGGCATTTGCTGAAGGCAGCAGCCTGACCGGCAAAGTCAATGAGCAGGGCGCAGGCGTTATAAATCTGGAGATGGACAACGCAGTTTGGAAGCTGAGTGGCGACAGTAGCCTGCACCAGCTGACATTAAATAACGGAGCGGCTGTGCATTTGACACACAGCGGCGGTTACCATACCCTGACGGCACAGGAACTGCAAGGAAGCGGCGGTTTGTTTAAACTGGATGTGGATGTACGAAGTCTGGAAAGCGATAAACTGGCCATTACTGATGCCAGCAGCGGCAGCCATGTATTGGATATTTACCAGAAGGATGCTTATGAGCCGTCCGCTGGCAGTACAGAAGGGCATGGACTGGTATTGGGCAGTGTTACCGGCACGGCTGATTTTACGGCTAAAGACCGCGAGGGCAGCCTGTTTTACAAGCATTATGAGTTGAGCAGCAAAGTCAGCGAAACAGCAGGCTACGACACTGACTGGTATTTAGATAAGATCATCAGTGTTGATCCCGGCGATAAAACAACGACGACTGTAAAAACTATTATGGGTGCTGCAGCGCTTAACTACCATACCTGGCGTACTGACAACGATCAGCTGATGCAGCGGCTGGGCGACCTGCGCCAGAGCGGTGATGGTGAGAACGGAGTCTGGCTGCGCCTCAAAGGCACTAAGATCAGCCGGGACGGCAGATTCAGCTTCGAGAATAAATATACTACCTATGAGCTGGGCTACGACAAGGTGCTGCGGCAAACTGATGATTATACCCGCTATGGCGGCGTGGCCTTCAGCTATGGCGACGGCAGCAGCAGTTATGCTGGTGGCAGTGGCTCTAACCATAATAAAGCCATTGGATTATATGGTACGCAAATCAACAAAAAGGGACATTATTTGGACTTGGTGCTCAAATACTCCGATATGGATAATGATTTTAGCGTTCTGGATACAGAAGGGAAAAAAATCAGCGGCGATTACGATAACAAGGGACTTGCTTTCAGCGCCGAATATGGGCGGAAAAACGCTTTGCAGCGCGGCTGGTATATCGAGCCGCAGGCGCAGCTGACGCTGGGCTATCTGGATGGCGGCAGTTATTTTACCAGTAACAGGGTCAAGGTAGAGCAAAGCCATATCAAAAGCGTGCTGGGGCGGGTAGGCTTCCAGCTGGGCAGGGATATCGATGCCAAAACCAATATCTATATCAAAGCTGATCTACTACACGAATTCGGCGGCGGTTACGATGTGAAGATGACGGCGGCCAATGGCGACAGCCTGTACCAGTCAGCCGATTTTGACGATACATGGGTTGAATACGGTATCGGCGCTGCGATCAGGACTGGTCACAACAACCATCTCTATTTTGATGTGGAACGTACCGCCGGCAGCGACTTTAAAAAAGACTGGCAGTGGAATATCGGCGCCCGTTGGGAATTCTAACTAAATATTCGCAGTCAAAAAATACTCCGCTGCAGCGGAGTATTTTTTATGAAAGAAGAACCTGTTTTGTGATAAAATGCTGTTATAACAATAAGGATCGGGGTAAAGGTTATGCAACGTGCTTATTATGAAAGTTCTTTACAAGATTTTTTACAACAAGATGAAAATTTGATATTAGGGATTCTAGCTCGTAATAATGAATACACACTAGAAGATTTACAACGTAATGCTTGGTTAGCAGAAATCAGAATTCTGAAAAGTCAATTAGCAGTTTTGAAAACAGGCCATATAATTTTTGAATATACAATACCAAGAATTGGTGAAAGAATAGATGTAGTATATTTAAAAGATGGATTGGTATTTTCATTAGAATTTAAGGTGGGAGAGAAAAATTATTCTCGATATGCTATTGATCAAGTGACAGATTATGTTTTAGATTTAAAAAATTTTCATAAAGCAAGTCACAATAGGATTCTCGTACCAATTTTAGTTTCTACCGAAGCAATGGAAAGAACTAATAATTTTCGGGAGCTAAGGTTGGGGATTCTTAATGTGTTATTTTGCAATAAAAGCAATATAGCAGCAGTAATTACAGCTGTTTTGCAACAGTACAACGACATAGAATTAAATTCTAATGAGTGGATAGAATCTGCATATATGCCAACACCAACTATTATAGAAGCGGCACAGGCGCTATATCGTAACCACAGCGTTGAGGATATTGCGCGAAATGATGCAAAGGCGGTTAACCTACAGCAGACAGCTGAAGCCGTTAATGAAATTATTGAAGTGAGTAAGCAGAACCATACTAAAGCTATTTGTTTTATAACTGGAGTTCCAGGAGCCGGTAAAACTTTAGCTGGGCTTAATATTGCCAATGAACGTCATAATTTTGCTGAAGAAGAACATGCGGTATTTCTTTCAGGAAATAAACCATTAGTGGATGTTTTGCGTGAAGCTTTAATACGTGATGAAAGTTCTAGAAAAAATATTTCTAAGCAAGAGGCAACAAAAAAGGTGTTACCTTTTATTCAAATGATTCATCATTTTCGTGATGCTGAGATAATGACTCAAGATCCACCAAATGAAAAAGTTGTTATTTTTGACGAAGCGCAGCGAGCTTGGACTCAAGAAAAGTTAGCTGAGTTTATGAAGCGAAAAAAAGGTGTAGCTGACTTTACAATGTCTGAGCCAGAATTTTTAGTTGATGTTATGGATAGACATGAGGATTGGGCTGTTATTGTTTGCCTTGTTGGTGGAGGGCAAGAAATTAATACTGGTGAAGCTGGTTTGTCTGCGTGGTTTGATGCATTATCAACAAAGTTTCCTGAATGGGAAGTTTATGTGTCTGATAAAATTACTGATAGCGAGTATGTGCAAAATAAACCATTGGTAGAGAGATTGGCAACACTAAATTATCACCTAAATTCCACGTGCATTTTTTATTAGCTTAAAAGAACACTATTTCACGAAGAATTTAAACTGATACTCCCACATTGTAACATTATTTACCACCACCTTTCAATCTTTTTCAATAAATTATTGATTGCAACTTTGGAGTAAAGATACTTATTAAACCCTGCAAGTTATCCACAGAGCAACACTCGATTTTCAAGATGATATCTTTATTATACCAGACATTTTTCATACACTTCCTTGTACGGATAGTTTTCTGACAAATTCATAATTACAGTTCTTGCGGTTTTAATGATTTTGGCTGCAAGAAATACATACTTCAAACGAAAGGTCTTTATTTGCTGTCTGTATTCTGAAGGCTCTAAGGAATCAATCTTGAACAACAAAAACAGGTTATATGAAAGCATCATCATTTGAAACACCGCTTCATTTGCCCAAAATGATTTAAGTAAAAGATGACCCACCGCCATGTCGTATTTGGCTTCTTTAATATAGTTCTCAGCATTGCCACGTTTTTCATAGGATATAACTACTTTTTCAGAAAGCAATGTAGTGTTTGTCACAAAGAAAAAGTATTCGTACTCAGAGCCTTCTAAAAGTGATATTTGTGCTCTTTCTTTTTCTGGTTTCAGTACACGAGACACAACAAACCTTCTGTCTTTCTCCCAGTTATCTAATTTTGTAAACAGTTCTGTAGTTTCTCTGCCTTCTTCACCTTTAACGAATACAACCGATGAATTCGTTGCTTGGGATGCAAGCGTGGAATAACTTTTGGCTTTAATTAAATATTTGCAACCAAGAGATTCTATCGTTTCAATAATTTTTTCATCAAAGTAGCCACTATCCATTCGAAATAAAATCTCTAAATCATCTGTTTTGATGTTGGCTACTATTTCTTTGATCATTTCAGATGCACCGTTAGCTGTGTAAGTATTGCCACTTCTTACAAATCCGGTGACGTAGGCTTTTAATTCGTCGCAAAATGCAAACTGGATATTGTAGCATCGGTTTCCTAGTTTCTTGGGATTATATCCTTTTGATGCACCTTCTTGATGACCTTCTACGTTGATTACACTACTATCAATATCAATCGTAATGGATGTCAATTTACTTTTAGTGAGCAGTTTTTTAAAGACTTTAAAATTAATGTCTCTAAACATTTGTGTTGTCTTAAAGGTGAAGTTTCCTAAAAATCGTGACACTGTTTCAGGTTCTTTTACGGAAATATCAAATTCATTAACGAGTGGATCATTTTGAAGGAGCTTTAGACGTTCTAGCTTGTCTATACCAATAAAGTGACCACAGATCATCGTCTTTATATGATTCATCTTGATTTTATTTGTGGAGTCATTATCAAATACGAGGTCATCTTCAACTAGATCAAAAATCTCATTACTTTTTGCGTTCTCAAGGAGAAGAAAAAGACCTGCATTTGATGTTAGATTCTTAGCTGTGAAATCAATTTTATTAATCTCCGTAATCGGCACCTTTCCTCTATGAAGGATGATTTTTAGTTGAAAAAAGCAGTCTTTTATTTAAAGACTGCTTCCTATTAATTCTCTTCAATTTTAAATTATTTTAGTTCTTTGACATTATTGCTATACATTCACCATGTCCCGTTGCTATAAACTTTATATCTTCTTCCTTTAAATCTCCTATAAGCTTTTCTCTTTTTTCTGTATCAGGGATTTGTTCTTTTGTTATTCTATCCAGTTCCCCTTCCAGGGTGTTTTCTAATATTTCTCCACCTGAATTACCAAACCTAATCATTAGATCACTTGAAAATAATATTTTCCTTTCCAAATCTAAAAGTAATAGCCCTTCCCATAAATGCATTTCTGAAGGATAGCTTATAAATTTGAATTCTGTTTCTCCTATTTTCATTTTTTCTTCAGGTCTTTTTATCAGTACATCTCCAGCTATTCCAAATCCATCTAATTGTCTTGCAGTAACTTCTGAAGCAATTACCCTGGCATCAGGAAATTCTTTTAATATTATTTCTAGTCCCCCACACTCATCCGACTCAAAATGGGAAACAAAAATATACTTCAGTTTCCTGCCCATAAGTACATCCTTAATTTGCGGTAGAAGTGTCTGAGCCTGTTGCCTGCTTCCTGTATGAATTAATATGGGTTCATCTATATTTAATAAATACTGATGAAAGGTTAAATCTATTGGTGGTGCATAGCTGGTGAATTGATATAAATCATCGAATATTTGTGGCATTTAATTTACCTCCTATTGTTTACTAAAATTATTTTCAAACTACTCCAATTATATACTCCCTAAATTCCACGTGCATTTTTTATTAGCTTAAAAGAACACTATTTCACGAAGAATTTAAACTGATACTCCCACATTGTAACATTATTTACCACCACCTTTCAATCTTTTTCAATAAATTATTGATTGCAACTTTGGAGTAAAGATACTTATTAAACCCTGCAAGTTATCCACAGAGCAACACTCGATTTTCAAGATGATATCTTTATTATACCAGACATTTTTCATACACTTCCTTGTACGGATAGTTTTCTGACAAATTCATAATTACAGTTCTTGCGGTTTTAATGATTTTGGCTGCAAGAAATACATACTTCAAACGAAAGGTCTTTATTTGCTGTCTGTATTCTGAAGGCTCTAAGGAATCAATCTTGAACAACAAAAACAGGTTATATGAAAGCATCATCATTTGAAACACCGCTTCATTTGCCCAAAATGATTTAAGTAAAAGATGACCCACCGCCATGTCGTATTTGGCTTCTTTAATATAGTTCTCAGCATTGCCACGTTTTTCATAGGATATAACTACTTTTTCAGAAAGCAATGTAGTGTTTGTCACAAAGAAAAAGTATTCGTACTCAGAGCCTTCTAAAAGTGATATTTGTGCTCTTTCTTTTTCTGGTTTCAGTACACGAGACACAACAAACCTTCTGTCTTTCTCCCAGTTATCTAATTTTGTAAACAGTTCTGTAGTTTCTCTGCCTTCTTCACCTTTAACGAATACAACCGATGAATTCGTTGCTTGGGATGCAAGCGTGGAATAACTTTTGGCTTTAATTAAATATTTGCAACCAAGAGATTCTATCGTTTCAATAATTTTTTCATCAAAGTAGCCACTATCCATTCGAAATAAAATCTCTAAATCATCTGTTTTGATGTTGGCTACTATTTCTTTGATCATTTCAGATGCACCGTTAGCTGTGTAAGTATTGCCACTTCTTACAAATCCGGTGACGTAGGCTTTTAATTCGTCGCAAAATGCAAACTGGATATTGTAGCATCGGTTTCCTAGTTTCTTGGGATTATATCCTTTTGATGCACCTTCTTGATGACCTTCTACGTTGATTACACTACTATCAATATCAATCGTAATGGATGTCAATTTACTTTTAGTGAGCAGTTTTTTAAAGACTTTAAAATTAATGTCTCTAAACATTTGTGTTGTCTTAAAGGTGAAGTTTCCTAAAAATCGTGACACTGTTTCAGGTTCTTTTACGGAAATATCAAATTCATTAACGAGTGGATCATTTTGAAGGAGCTTTAGACGTTCTAGCTTGTCTATACCAATAAAGTGACCACAGATCATCGTCTTTATATGATTCATCTTGATTTTATTTGTGGAGTCATTATCAAATACGAGGTCATCTTCAACTAGATCAAAAATCTCATTACTTTTTGCGTTCTCAAGGAGAAGAAAAAGACCTGCATTTGATGTTAGATTCTTAGCTGTGAAATCAATTTTATTAATCATAATTTAAACCCCTTTTTCTGATTTTGTTACTATTATTGTACCATATATCGACTCATAAAAGCTGATAATTCAACACATTTTTGAGCATTTTTCTTTCACCCAATGGGTGAAAGCTGAATTTTGAAGGAACGTATATTTATCAATGCTTTGAGGGTGGTTTATAAAGTACTGACGTAGAATCTCACTATCATATTGTTACAGCTTTACATTTGGCAGTTCCACTACGCTCGTTTCTATCAGATAATGTTGCAGGTTTTGGAAAAGCATTATTGGATATTGATGTTAAATGTGCTCAAATGCTTTATGCAGAAATAAGCGAAAAATATCCTATATTTTTAACAAGAAATTTGCAAAAAGCTAAAGAATGGGTGCGAAGTAGGTCTGAAGGCACAGAACGCTATGGTTTAATAGCTAGTTCAGGGGCTAAAAGATTACGTAGCTGTGGAATTTGGGTACAGAGTAAAATAGATGCTAAGCATTGGTTTTTAGATGATAAGTATGACGTTCGGTCGTCGTATGCCTTAGAAGAAGTAGCGACAGAATTTGATATTCAAGGGCTAGAAGTAGATTGGAGTATTGTTGCTTGGGATGCTGATTTGAGGTTTGTCAAAGACCATTTTGAATATTTTAAGTTCATTGGTGCTGGTTGGCAAAGAATAAATAAAATAGAGAATCAGCAATATTTAAAAAATACTTATCGTGTTCTACTAACACGTTCGCGTCAGGGTTTTATTATTTTTATTCCTGAGGGTGATGCGTATGATGAAACTAGGAAGAATGACTATTATGATGAAACATACAAATATTTACAAAAGATAGGATTGAATGAGTTATGATTTTGGTATCGGCGGCGATTATTCGTAATACAGCAGGAGAAATACTGATTTGCCAGCGCGGTGCAGGCGGCAGCTGCGCCTTTTTATGGGAGTTTCCGGGCGGTAAGCAGGAAGCGGGTGAAAAAGCTGCAGACTGCTTAGTACGTGAATGCCGGGAAGAGCTGGGGATAGAGATAGATATTGTGGCTCTGCTTGAGCAAACCAGTTACACTTATCCGGATAATAAAATAGGGCTTTCTTTTTTTGCCGCCAAAATAACCGGCGGTGTGCCGCAAAAAAGCGTACATCAGAAAATTTTATGGGTACGGCCGGCAGAACTGCTGCAGTATCAGTTTTGTCCTGCCGATACAGAAATAGTCAGCAGGCTGGCACAAGGAGAATAAAGTAAAAGCACTGGATTTATTTTCAGTGCTTATTTATTTTCTTGGCTGCGGCGAATAAAATAGCAGGAAAAAGTGAATCAGAAGCGAATAATATTAAAGTTACGATAAAATAAAAAGATGCGGCACAGGCAGTGCCGAATAGACGGAGGAACCAATGACAGAGACCTTAGCAGGCCTTAATCCAGAACAGGCCGAAGCAGTACAGACAACCAACGGACCCATGCTGATCATGGCAGGTGCCGGCAGCGGCAAGACCAAGGTGCTTACTTGCCGGATCGCACATTTGCTGCAGCAGGGCGTACGTCCTTACCGTATTTTAGCAATTACGTTTACCAATAAAGCGGCCGCCGAAATGCGCGAGCGCGTCGATAAAATGGCGGGAGCTGCGGCTAAAGATGTCTGGCTGTTTACCTTCCATGCTTTCTGTGCCCGTTTTTTGCGGATGGAAATAACTAAATTAGGCGGTTATGGCAGTAATTTTGCTATCTATGACAGCAGCGACAGCCAGAACCTGATTAAACAGATTTTAAAAGAACTGAATCTGGATGAAAAGCGTTTTCAGCCGGCCGGTATCGCGTCGCGCATTTCCAATGCCAAAAACCAGCTGCAGAGCGTCAGTGATTTCAGTAAAGCTGCTTCGGATTTTTACAATCAGAAAGTGGCGGAGATCTATGAACGTTATCAGAATAAACTGCTGGTCAATAACGCGGTGGATTTTGACGATCTGCTGGTACTGTCGATACGGCTGCTGCAGGAAAGCGAAGAAGTGCGCGCTAAGTATCAGGAGCGTTTTGATTATCTGCTGGTAGACGAATATCAGGATACCAACCATGCCCAATATCTTTTAACCAAGCTTCTGGCGGCCAGACATCGTAATATCTGTGTCGTGGGCGATGCCGACCAGAGCATTTACGGCTGGCGCGGTGCTGATCTCCAGAACATTCCGGATTTTGAAAAGGATTATCCCGAAGCCAAAATCATCAAGCTGGAACAGAATTACCGCAGTACGCAGGTTATTTTGGATGCTGCGAATGCTGTTATTGAAAATAATACAGGCCGCAAACCTAAAAATTTGTGGACGGATAATGATAATGGTGTGGCGATTACTTATTTTCAGGCTATCGACGAACGCGACGAGGCCCGTTTTGTGATCGAAAAACTGCAAGAGCTGCAGGGCCAGCAGAATATGAAGCTGGGCGAGATGGCAGTCTTGTACCGCACGAATACGCAGTCGCGTATTTTTGAGGAAATGCTTATCAAAAGCGGGATCACCTATAATATGGTCGGAGGACTTAAATTCTACGACCGTAAGGAGATCAAGGATATCATCGCTTATCTGCGAGTTATTTTTAACCCGGCAGATTCGCTGAGTCTGCTGCGGATCATCAATGTGCCGCGCCGCGGTATCGGCGATGCAACGCTGGCCAAGCTGCAGGCCCATGCCGCTGAAAATGGGATGTCGTTGTTTGACGTGGTATCGAATGCCGCGCAGGTCGAAGGACTGAGCATCCGTTTCGTCAGCAAGCTGGATGAACTGGCGGCTATCATTTTTGATTTGATGAATCAGGCTGATAACCTGCCGGTAGAGGAACTGATCGAACAGGTGCTGAATAAGACCGGTTATATGGAAGAACTGCGGAATGAGCATACAGCGCAGGCGCAGAGCCGCATTGACAACCTGATGGAATTGATGTCGGTCGGGCAGGAATTTGCCAAGACGGAAGAAGAGAATAATCTGGAAAATTTCCTGGGGCATGTGGCGCTGGTGTCGGATATTGACGATGCCGAGCTGGGTGAGGACGCTATTACGCTGATGACACTGCATTCTTCGAAGGGTCTGGAATTCCCGATCGTCTTTTTGGCCGGCATGGAGGAAGGTATTTTCCCACATGCGCGGACGCTGATGAACGAGGAATAAGTTTGATAAGAAGTCGGGTTGTGTTATGTTGGCATCACCCGTGCAGAGAAACAGCTCTTTTTGAGCAATGCAAAGATGCGGACTATTTATGGGCATACGGTGTCCTACCCGCCGTCACGGTTTTTACAGGAAGTGCCGCGTAATCTGGTTACGGTCTTCAAACGTCCGGCATTAGAACGCAGGACGATCAATATGGTGGAAGCAAAACCGCAGAAACGCAGCCGTGATACGAACTGGTTCCTGGGTGGGCAGGAAAGCTTTATTCCCAAGCAGGCAATGAGCACTGCGGGAGCTGCTGCCGGCGGCAGTTTTAAGGCCGGCGATAAGGTGAGCCATGCTAAATGGGGCGTGGGGACAGTCGTCAGTGTTACATCGTCGCAGGATGGGCAGGAAGTGAAAATCGCGTTTGCCGGTGCCGGTATCCGCAGCCTGCTGACCAAGTATGCAGTATTGAAGAAGCTGTAATTAAATAGTGTTTTGGTGGCAAAGTGCCGTACCATATATAGAATAGTAAAATTAAATTTGACACTCTGATTTTTGAAACAATGAGACTAAAGCCTGAAAAACAGAAGCCGCCGAAGGGCAGCATAATAAAGGAGGCAGTCATGGAACTGGAACGCGCACAGGCTAAAAACGAGGCCGAACATTTGCGGGCAGAGATCCGCCATCACGAATTTTTATATTATGTGCTGGATGCACCTGAGATCACCGACGCAGAATATGACCGGATGCTGGTGCGCCTGCGTGAGCTGGAAGCGGCCTGGCCTGACGATGTGCCTGCCGATTCTCCGACGCGCCGTGTAGGCGGGAAGGTGAATCCCGAATTTACCGAGGTCAGACATCTGACGCCGCTTTTGAGTCTGGGCAATGCTTTTTCGGATGCAGAGCTGGTAGCTTTTGATCAGCGTGTGCGCAGCGGTCTGCCGGAAGGCAGCGCTGTAGAATATGTTATGGAGCCGAAAATCGACGGACTGGCCTGCAGCCTGATTTATGAAAATGGACGTTTGGTAAGGGCGGCAACGCGCGGTGACGGTGTGACCGGCGAAAATGTAACAGCCAATGTACGCACGATCCGGTCGATCCCTTTGGTGCTGAATATGAAAAACGGCACCGCGCCGCCGGAGCTTTTAGATGTGCGCGGTGAAATCTATATGCCAAGGCATGCTTTTATGCAGCTGAACGAACAGCGCCTGGAGGCCGGCGAGAGCGAATTTGCCAATCCGCGTAATGCGGCTGCCGGCAGTCTGCGTCAGCTGGACCCTAACGTAACGGCGCAGCGGTCGTTAAGCTTTTTTGCTTATGCCGTAGGAGAAGGAGCCAGGGACAAGCATGCCGATTCTTTGGCGATGCTGGCTGATTATGGCTTTAAGGTCAGCGAAAATTACCGTATCGTAAAAAGTATCGATGCGGCGATAGAATATATCAGGGACTTTGACTCCCGGCGTAAAAGTCTGGCTTATGATACTGACGGCGCAGTACTTAAAGTCAACGCTGTTTATCAGCAGGATATTTTAGGTGCGACAGGCAAGGACCCACGCTGGGCGATCGCTTTTAAATTTCCGCCTGAGCAGGCTGAAACCAGGCTGGAGGATATCGTGATCCAGGTTGGGCGCACAGGCGTGCTGACGCCGACGGCGGTACTGACGCCGGTAAGGCTGTCGGGCAGTACGGTAAGCAGGGCTACGCTGCACAATGAAGATTTTATTAAAGCGAAGGATATCAGGATCGGCGATACGGTGGTCATCAATAAAGCCGGTGAGATCATCCCTGAGGTTCTGCATGTCGTGCTGGGCAAACGGCCGGAAGATACGAAGCCTTATGCGATGCCGCAGGAATGCCCGGAGTGCGGCTGGGCTGTTGAACGTAAAGACGGTGAGGCAGCTTTGCGCTGCACTAATCCGCATTGCCCGGCTTTGGGACGCGAAGGGCTGATCCATTTTGCTTCTAAAGGAGCAATGGATATCGAAGGCTGCGGACCGGCGGTGATCAATCAGCTGCTGGAGGCGGAACTGATCCGCGACGTCAGCGACCTGTATCTGCTGACTAAAGAACAGCTGGTAGTGCTGGATAGAATGGGTGAAAAATCGGCGGAAAATTTAGTGAAAGCTATTGCCGCCAGCAAGGAGCAGAGCTTCGACCGGCTGCTTTTCGGCCTGGGCATCCGTCACGTCGGGGCCAAGGTGGCTAGGCTGCTGGCAGTGCATTTTGGTACGGTCGAGAATTTGCTGGCTGCCGATGCAGAGCAGATCGCCGCTATCGACGATATTGGACCGAAGATAGCTGAAAGCGTCGTTACTTATTTGGCGTCGCCGTCGAACCGCGACTTGCTCACCCGTCTGAAAGAGCTGGGTCTGAATATGGAAATGCAGGTTCAGGCTGTCAGCGAAGAGCATCCCTTTTATGGCAAAACTATGGTCTTTACAGGTACGATGCCGACTTTGGGACGTGCTGAAGCACAGACTATGGCGCAGGACGTGGGCGCTAAGGTCAGCGGCAGCGTCAGTAAAAAAACGGACTATGTCGTCGCCGGTGCCGAAGCAGGCAGTAAGCTGACGAAGGCGGAACAGCTGGGTGTGACTGTTATCGACGAAGCCGAATTTTTGCGCTTGCTAAGCGGTGCAGCTGAAGTATCGGGGACAGCGACAAAGGAACAGAAGCTTTTTTAAAAATATAATAGAAAAACAAACGACTGCATAATTTTTATTATGCAGTCGTTTGGCGTTTATGAAGCTAAAATTTTTATTTGTCCAGATAAGCGGCTGTGATCTCGCCGGTGTAGTAGGTGTGCCAATCCTTATCGGCATACCATCTGTCGGCCAGGGCCTTATCAAAATTTTCCGGTGCCATTTCGCGTTTTTCCACGATGCGGCATTCCAGATGCAGCCCGGCGCCTTTGATGACGGGCACTTTAACGGTCTGCCCTTCGGCAGGGGTGATTTCTGCCGCGGCGAATTTATCCATGTCACGTCCTGATTTGCTGCCGCATAGTCCCAGTGCTTTACTGAAAGCGGCTGTCAGCGGAAAACTGACGGTAAATTCGTTATGGGCTTCGATCAGCTCGTGCGTATAGCGTGAGTGACGTACCATTACGGTAAAAACAGGTTTGCCCCAAATATTGCCCAGCGCTCCCCAGCCAATCGTCATCGTATTGTGTCTGCCGCCTGCGGCAGTAGTAAGAAAAGCACCCTTCGCCAAAACCTTTAAAATAGTTTCCGCATGGTCGAAAGCGTTGATATTTTGCATAGCTGTCACACTCCTTCTACTATTATTATAATCGCTTTTGTGTGACAATGCTGTAAATTTGGCGAAAACAGGCATTGAAGCCAGGTGAAAATATTCAAATAGAGATCGATTGACAGTGCAAAAGAAATAAATTAAACTAGGTGCAAGTAAAAATATATCTTTAGGAGGCATTTTATGTTGAAGAAAAGTATGGCGGCAGTAGTTATGGTCATGGTGTTTGCCCTGGCACTGGCAGGCTGCGGCGGTAGTGACGGTGTCATGAGCAAGGGGTATGGGGATCTTTTCCGCGACAAAGCAGCTATTAATAAGGCGGTTACTGAAATAAAAGCCAAAGGCGGCGGTACGCCGCTGATGATTTTTCAAAGTATGCATTTCGGACCGGAATTTATTAATTTTTCCCGACAGGACCCTAAGAATAAAGAAAACGTCGATAATTTTGTCTGGACGCCTAATACAGGCTGGCAGGGACCTAAAATCGTAAAATTGAGCGGCGGCGGTAAACTTGAAGATAATTTATTCAATATTGACGACGTCAACTGGGATGCGATACCTGTTTTTATTGCTGAAACAGAGAAACTGGCAAAAGAAAACGGTATCGAAAAGGCTTCACTGGGCAGCAGCATTATGATCAATTTCAATGTCAGGAAGCAGACTCTCAGTTTTTCGGCTACGGTAAAAGGTGAACGTAAAGATGCTTATTCTACCGGCGATGTCCAGACAGGTAAAGTTACTAATTTCAGAGTGAAATAATAAAAAATAAACCTGCCGTTAAAGGCGGGTTTATTTTTTTGCCGCGGCAGTTGCTGAAGCAAAGCGGTATATGATGGATATTATAGAAGTATAGGACAATTTGTGATATAATATATCCGATTTATTGCATATAATGAAGAACATTTATCATAGGAAGGTGAAAAAATGAAGGTCACGACCAAAGATGTAGAATACATCGCCCAGCTTTCCCGTTTGACTATTCCTGAGGGTGAAATGGAAAAATTCACGGAACAGTTCAATCAGATCCTCAATTATGCCGATATTTTGCAGAAGCTTGATACCGCAGGCATCGAGCCGACTCCGTACGTGCTGCCGATCAGCAACGCGTTTCGTGAGGACGTAGCTCTGCCCGGCGTTACTCAGGAAGAAGCGCTGAAAAATGCTCCGGCAGTCCATAACGGCGGCTTTAAAGTGCCCCGCGTTATCGAATAAGAGAGGGAGGAACTACTGTGGATCTTTACAAGAGCACTGCTCATGAATTGCATGATAAACTCGTTAATAAAGAAATCAGCTCCGTGGAACTGACTAAAGCTCTGTATGAGCGCATCGACGCTGTCGAGGATCAGGTCAAAGCCTATGTGACGCTGGATAAAGAAAATGCTTTGGCACAGGCGGCCAAGGTTGACGCCATGATCGCCGCCGGTGAAAAAATCGCTCCGCTGGCCGGCATCCCCGGCGCGATCAAAGATAATATCTGCACTAAAGGTCTTTTGACGACCTGTTCGTCCAAAATGCTGGCTAATGTTGTGCCGATTTATGATGCGCATGTTATTAAAAAACTTCGCGCCGAAGAAACTATTTTCCTCGGCAAAACAAATATGGACGAATTTGCGATGGGTTCTACTACTGAATCGTCTTATTTCCAGGCTACTCATAATCCATGGAACCTGGACCGCGTACCTGGCGGCTCCTCCGGCGGCAGTGCCGCTGCTATCGCGGCCGGCGAAGCTATCTGGACTCTGGGTTCAGATACCGGTGGTTCTATTCGTCAGCCTGCTTCTTTTAACGGCTGTGTCGGTATCAAACCGACCTATGGCCGTGTTTCCCGTTACGGCTGCGTGGCTTTTGCGTCTTCGCTCGACCAGATCGGGCCGATCACCCGCGACGTTACCGATGCCGCTACAGTGCTCAATACTATCTGCGGCAAGGACGAGCATGATTCTACTTCGCTGCCGGTGGAAGTGCCTGACTTTACCAAAGCTCTGCGTCAGGACGTTAAAGGCCTGCGTATCGGTCTGCCGAAAGAATATTACGGCGAAGGCCTAGACCCCAAAGTCCATGCCGAACTGAAAAAAGCAATCGCTCAATACGAAGCCATGGGCGCTGAGATCGTTGAGATTTCCCTGCCTCATACCGAATATGCGGTCATTACCTATTACATCATTGCTCCGGCAGAGGCTTCCGCCAATCTGGCCCGTTATGACGGCGTCCGGTACGGTTTCCGTGCGGCTAATGCCACCAGCGCGCCCGAAATGACTACGCTCAGCCGTACAGAAGGCTTCGGCGCGGAAGTAAAACGCCGTATCATGCTGGGAACTTATGTTTTGAGCAGCGGCTATTACGATGCTTACTATAAAAAAGCCATGCAGGTGCGCACGCTTATCCGCCGCGACTTTGACAGCGCTTTTGAAAAATGTGACGTTATCCTGGCGCCGACCTCCCCGGTCGTTGCTTATCCTATCGACGGCAAAATGGACCCTTTGTCCATCTATATGCTCGACGTTTACACCATTCCGGTCAATATGGCGGGG
>OGUQ01001597.1_pt1 | contig 17851 bp, 20 predicted proteins | sample 1574701 | NCBI WGS metagenome assembly OGUQ01 (sample SAMEA2582087, study PRJEB24529) | metagenome | biome: Human gut stool | place: China | collected 2011 | reverse complement strand
TTATGTCGGTGTCCTGTTTTCCTGCTTTGCCGCCGTCAATAATGCAGGCGGGATCGAGAATATTGCGGCTCAGCTGCCGCCGACGCTGGATTGGTTCGATCCTTTGGCTGGTATACCGATGGCGGTCATTATCGGCTGGTTCATAGTTATGGTCACACAAGCGATCACGGCACAGGGTCCGGTGCAGATTGCCTGTGGTGCCCGTGATGCCAAAACTGCCCGTAAAGGCTTTCTTTTAGGCGGCATTTTGATTTTCCCGATCGGATTTTTATGCGCGCTGCTCGGCATTGTAGCGAAGGTTTCTTTCCCGGATATTACGGCGACTATGGCTCTGCCGAAAGTCGTTATGAGTCTGAACCCGGTGGCATCAGGAACGACGCTGGCTGCCTTGTGGGCGGCCGATGTTTCTACTGCCTGCACGATCCTTTTGGGGGCGGGCACTTTGTTCAGTCAGGATATTTACAAACGTTTTATTAATCCTTCTGTCAGCGATGAAAAATTTGTCACTGTCAATCGTCTGACTATTTTCGGGGTTGGTTTGATAACCTTGTGGTTTGCCTTCAATGCCGCAGGTATTTTGAAGACCATGATTGCCGGTCTGTCGATGACTACCGCTCTGACCTGTGTCTTTTTATTTACTGTGTTTGCGCCGGGGCTGTGCCGCAGAAGCAGTGCTTTTTATACAACGCTGGTCGGACTTTTAGGGCTGGTGGTCTGGGAATTTGTACCGGCGCTCCATGTTCTGCAGCATGTAATTTATTTTGAATGGCTTATTTGTATTGTAACCTTTTTAATAGTGGCAGTTGTTGATAAAACTCCGATTAAAGTACCGGAATATGTAGAGGAAGAGGCTTGATATTATGACCGACAGCAAACTCACCAGTATTGAAATCGGCCGTGCGGCCCTGAAAATAGCTGTTACAGGTTCACGCAGCGAAGAGCAGAGGATCAAGCAGGAACTGGCTGAACAGGGTATTCGTTCGACAGCGGTCGATTTTGGCGGGGAATTTATTCCGTCTATTGTCAAGATTGTTGAACGTGCTGTAGTGGCAGCGCAGAGGCAGGGCCTGGTTTCAGATACGCATGTTGGCGCCGGTGCGGTAGCAGGCGCTGCTCATGCGGCTTTAGAGCAGGTGAAAACCAAGGCTTTGGGCTTTAATGTCGGTGGCAAGATCGGTATTGCCCGCTGCGGTGAGCATTTGTGCGTTGCTATTTATATGGCGGTAGGCGTGCTCAATCTCAATGAGTTGTGTGTAGGTCTGGCGCATCGTTCACTGGATAATGTGGAATAAGGACGCAATAGTAAAAGCAGTGAGGTTATTATGAATATATTTGATGTTATCGGACCGGTAATGATTGGTCCGTCCAGCTCGCATACGGCTGGAGCCGTACGTTTATCGTTATTGGCAATCAGCATTCTGGGGGCCTGGCCGGTAAAGGCGCAGATTGCTTTGCATGGGAGCTTTGCTCAAACTTACCGCGGCCATGGCACGGATATGGCGCTTCTTGCGGGACTGATGGGCTGGCTGCCTGATGATGCCAGGATTCCGCAGGCAATGGATTTTGCGCAGAAGCAGGGCTTGGAATACGCATTTTCCACGATCAATCTAGGTGATCTGACACATCCAAATACGGTTTATTTTAAATTGACAGCTGCAGATGGCAGAAAATGCGAAGTTATTGGTTCTTCTATTGGCGGCGGACAGGTTCTGGTAACTTCTATTGACGGTGCGGCTGTAGAACTGAGCGGTAAGTTGCCGGCGATCCTTACCTTGCATAAGGATAAACCTGGTGTTATTTCCCTGGTCAGCAGCGCTTTGGCAAGTGCCGGTATCAATATTGCCGGTATGCGGGTTTTCCGGGCGAATAAAGGCGGGTTGGCAACGATGGTCATTGAATGTGACCAGGTGGTGCCGGAGCCGATAATCAATCTGGTTGCTGCTTTGGAACCTATGCAGTCGGTGCGGTTCATCCGTAATGTTTTGTGAGGTGCAGCGTGATTAACGAGAAAATTTCTTTAAGGACCTGGATTGAGGCCGCAGCTGATCAGGGTGTTCCGTTACATACTTATCTGCTGAAGCTCAGCAGCGAAGAGCTTGAACTGAGTGAAGATGCTATATTAGAGCAGATGCAGACAATGCTGCAGGTAATGGTAAGTTCACACAGCGGCCTGACTGGTGGTGCTGCTAAAAAGCTGCAGGAGGCCAGACAGTCTGAAAATTATAAAAATATTTTAGGCGGTGTCGTTAACGATGCTGTGGCTTATGCCATGGCTGTAGGTGAATGCAATGCGGCGATGGGACGTATCGTCGCCTCTCCTACCGCCGGAGCCAGCGGCGTTCTGCCGGGAGTACTTTTGGCATTGAAGCAGCATTACAATTTGAACGAACGGCAAATGGCTGAAGCTTTGGTAGTGGCTGGTAATATTGGTATGGTCATAGCCAGCCGCGCTTCACTGTCGGGCGCTATGGGCGGCTGTCAGGCTGAATGCGGCAGTGGTGCGGCTATGGCGGCCGGTGCCGCTGTAGATGTGCTGGGAGGCACTCCGGAACAGGTAGGACATGCAGTGGCGATAGTATTCAAAAATATGCTGGGGCTTGTTTGTGACCCTGTTGCCGGTCTGGTAGAAGTGCCGTGTATCAAACGAAACGGCGGTGCCGCTGCACAGGCGTTGCTGGCAGCAGAATTGGCTCTGGCTGGTATCACAAGCTTTATCCCTGCAGACGAAGCCATTGATGCGATGAAGTCAGTAGGCGATCGTTTGCCCTGCACGCTTAAGGAAACGGCGGAAGGCGGACTGGCACAGACACCAACTGCACTGGCCTGGGCACAGGCTTATTTTGCCGCTGATGGTAAAATTTGAAAAATATTTTAGATAAGTATTAAATGGAGGTAAATCAAATGAAAAAAATTATTAAGACTGAAAATGCACCGGCTGCTATCGGGCCTTATTCTCAGGCTGTTATGGCTAATGGTATGTTGTATATGTCAGGTCAGATAGCTTTGGTTCCTGAAACAGGCGAAGTAGTAGATGAAGGTATTGAAGCGCAGACGATCAGAGTCTTGAAAAATATGGAAGGCGTATTGTCTGAGGCAGGATTGACTTTTGACGATGTGGTAAAAACCACTGTTTTTTTGACTGATATGGAAGATTTTGGCGTTGTTAACAGCATTTACGGTGAAAAGTTTGCTGAAAACGCTCCTGCGCGTTCCTGCGTACAGGTTGCGGGACTGCCGAAAGGTGTTAAAGTTGAAATAGAAGCAATCGCTGTCTGCAAATAATAATCCCTGCAAAAAAATGTAAAAAAGTTTATAAAAAAGATTGACATAAACTAGTGGCTATGGTAGAATAACATTCGTCGCCAAGCTATTAAGTTTGGACAATTTGGTGGCTGTGGTGAAGCGGTTAACACGGCGGATTGTGGCTCCGTTACTCGAGGGTTCGATCCCCTCCAGTCACCCCATAATTATCCGGTTTCTATCCTTGGGGCGTAGCCAAGTCGGTAAGGCACGGGACTTTGACTCCCGCATGCGTTGGTTCGAGTCCAGCCGCCCCAGCCAATGTGATCCACTAGCTCAGTCGGTAGAGCACCTGACTTTTAATCAGGGTGTCCCGCGTTCGAGTCGCGGGTGGATCACCATTTTTTTTGTCTGGATGTTTGCCTGATGAAATAAAATCCCGCTTCTTATGACAGAAGCGGGATTTTTTGTTTATATTTCGTTTGGAAAAGTTGAGTGACAAAATTGATCGATTGTGCTAATATCTTAGTACCAAGGAAGGAAGAATATTATGGACGAAAATAATAATATACACAATCTGGATAAAGAAACACTTAGCGATAAAGCTTATAAAATATTGGTTGAATTGATTGTTAGTCAGAAATTAGAATCAGGGGTCAGATTAAAGGAGCAGCATGTTGCAAAAGAATTAGGCATAAGTGCGACTCCTATACGCGAAGCCTTTAAAAAATTAGCAGCGGACGGATTTGTAGAAATTAAACCATATTATGGAGTTGTTGTAAGAAGAACTGATGAAAAAGAGAGCGATAATATTTATCAGTGTTTAGTTGCACTTTCTGAGATGGAAATGAAACTAGCGATAGATAATTTTGATGATAATTTCGTAATTCAATTAGCTGGGATTATTGCTAAAGAAAAAAAGGCAAAAAGTTTTTTTGAATTTCATTCACTAAATCTGGATTTTCACCATACTATTTGGGTACAGACAGGGAATGAAGTGTTCGTGAAAATTATGAAGATGCTTGTCGCTTCTACACATATGAGATATGCTGACGGTTGTGAGCAAGGTCAAAAGCATATTATACAAGGTCATCAAAATATTTTGGAAGCAATAAAAATAAAATCTCCGAAAATGGCACATAAGGCAATGCTGGAGCTTCTGGAAAAGTCGATGCAAATAATAAAAAAATAGTAATCAATATAGGAAATTAGATTTTTTAATTAAAAGGGTTATATATTAATCAAATAGTTAGTGCTTGACAAAAAAAGTGCCATACATTATTCTATACTCTATAGAATAATGTATGGCACTTTAAAATTTGAATAAAAGAAGATCAGGTGCAGCAATGCTTAATAGAGAAACAGGTTTGATTCCTGTGCTGTCCCGCAGCTGTAATGCCGAGTAAATCTAAAAATGCCACTGGGAAACTGGGAAGGCTAGATAAACGATGAAGCAGAGCCAGAAGAACTGCCTGATTTGAACGCTGGGGATGTCCTGCGAATGACAGGTAGGCGAAATATAGAAAAGAGAGCTTTTTCTGTCGTCATGTGCAGAAAAGGCTTTTTTATTTTCAATCAGGTTTTTAATTTTTCCTGGTGAGCGAAACAAGGGCAGCTTGACCAGGAAAAATTGAAGAATAAATTTTTTAGGAGTGGTTTATGATGGTGAAAAGGAAGAAAACAGTAATAGCTGCTATATGTATGGCGGTTGCCAGTGTGGGGTTTGTAGCAGAGGCCAATGCATCTGCCCTCCCCCAAGAGACACAAGAGACTTCTGCGCCTGATCTGCAAAATTTTCATTTAGCTGAGATCGTAGTCAATGGGAAACGTTATATTGCCGGTGAATATGTACGCGCTACCAGTAATATTGGTATTTTAGGTGAGCAGGATGCGATGAATTCACCTATCAGTGTTACTACAATTTCTGAAAAAGCAGTTGAAGATTTTATGTCCTCAACTGAAGGTTTAAGTAAGATGCTAAGTTTGGTGCCTTCCGTACAAAAGACCTACGATGCAGCTGTAGATTGTGTTAATATAAGAGGTTTTTCTGAGAGCGGCAGGGGTTTTATGGTCAACGGTATTCCCGGTATGCAAGCCATGACACGTCAATCCAGTAACTATATCGATTCGATCGACGTTATCGAAGGACCCGCTACAGGTATCAGGGGTTCATCTAACTATACAGCGGATGGCGGCACGATAAATATCAACAGTAAACAGGCTTTAGATGATCCTAACAGTAGTATAGGCTTGAAATGGCATTCTAAAGGCGCTTTTGAAGAAACTGTTGATATTGGCCGCCGTTTTGGCGAGGGCAATCGTTATGGCATCCGTATCAATGCCAGTAATGTTAACGGCGAGCGCTCTATAAAAAACTGGGACTTGGAACAGAGAAATATTTATATTAATTTAGATCAGAAAACTGACGACAGCAAAACTAATTTAATGGTTGGTTATACCTATACTGACAGTCAGGGCAGGCCGTACGGATTAACAGTAGCAAGCAGTTATATAGGTTCTGCCTTGCCAACTGCTCCGGACGGAGATATCAATTTTAATCCGGTATGGCGCCGTGATAAAAATACTAACTTTGTTGCTACTTTGAACCATGAACAAAAAATCAATGATCATTTAAGTGCTTTCTTGAATGCCGGGCATTTTAAGCAGGACTGGTATTATTATGTTGGATTTAGTAAAACATTACTTAATGAAGCTGGTGATTTTACTGCTACAGCTGATAATTATTCACTGATTGAGAAAAGAGATTATGCACAGATTGGTCTGCGTGGTGATTTTAAAACTGGTGATCTAAAACATAATTATACCTTGGGTGTAGACCGGCAGTGGCATTATTATGGGGGACCGAGTAATTCTGTTACAGAGAGTGGGTGGAATGGTAATATTTATGTAGGCGATCCTGGTAATTGGTCGCATCCTACCTTTGGTCAATCTGACGCACGTTATACTACGAGAAATCGCACCAGTGGCTGGTCTGTGATGGATATTATCAGTACTGATAATGAAAAGTTGAATATTCTTATAGGTTTAAATGGTAAATCTATAAAAAGAGACAGCTATAAAGCAGACGGTTCACATAATAAAAATACCGGTCATTATTATGATATTTCTCCTGCTTACGGTATCAGCTATGCTTTCAGCCCTCGTTTTACAGTTTATGCAAATCATACAGAGGAATTTGTTGAAGGTGAGATTGTTAGTACTACAAGTAGCCTTAATTACACTAACAAAGGCGAAACACTAGATCCTTATAAAACTAAACAAACTGAGTTTGGGATTAAGATGAAAACAGGGGACTTTTTACATAAATTGAGCTATTTTGATATAAAAAAAGCTAATGGTATTGATATCTTGAATTCAGATGGAAGTTATACAAGAGGACAGGATGGTGAACGCAGACATAAAGGTATTGAGTATACTGCAACGGGTACTATAGCAGAAAAATGGAATTTGATTGGCGGTTTTATGCACCTTAATACAGAACAAAAAACAAGCAGCACTGCTACAAATGGTAAACGTCCTAACGGTGTACCTGACTGGACTGCTAGTTTGGGAGTAGAATATGAAGCCAGTGATGCTTTTTCAGCTTTGCTGCGTGGTAATTATGTAGGTACTTCTTATGTTTTGAATGAAAAATATAAAGTGCCCAGTTACTTTACTATGGATTTAGGTGTAAAATATAAAACCAAAATGAACAGTACTCCTGTAACTTTGAATGCAATGTGCTACAATGTATTTAATAAAAATTATTGGAGCGCATCCGGAAATGTTTTGCATCTTGGTGGTCCCAGAACTTTTATGGTTTCGGCAGAGTTTGAATTGTAAGCTGTCTGGAATCAAAATGATTTTGGTTTGGATAAAAGATACCTGTTTTTACGGCAGGTATCTTTTATCGCATTTTTATTGGCAGAGGAGCAATCAGGATGCAGAAATATTTTCGTGAAACGGGCTACTTGTTTATTTGTTTGCTGCTGGTCGCAATCTTGTTGCTTGCTTTCTTGTGGGCTTTAAGCATTGGCACAGTAAAATTGCCGTTGGCACAGATTTACACCGTTATAGTAGATCAGCTGCAAAGCGATCTGTCTGTTGAAGCAGCAGGAAGAGGCGCGGCGCATGATATAGTGTGGCTGCTGCGTCTTCCAAGGCTGGTATTAGCTGCTGCTGTTGGCTGTGGTCTGGCCTGTTGTGGAGTTATTATGCAGGCGATAGTAAAAAATCCTTTGGCTGATCCTTATATTCTGGGTATTTCTTCAGGAGCATCTTTAGGCGCGACGGCAGCTATTTTACTTGGTATAGGTATGACTTTAGGTGAAAATTTTGTCGGTATCGCTGCTTTTATCGGTGCCTTTTGTATTTCGTTGGCGGTATTATTTATTTCGAATTTAGGCGGCAGGAGTAATTCAATGAAACTTTTACTGGCAGGTATGGCGCTTAGCGCTGTTTGCAGCGCTTTTTCAAGTTTTATAGTTTATTTTGCCAATAATAAAGAAGGGATGCAGACGATCGCCTATTGGATGATGGGCAGCTTCGCCGGCGCTAAATGGGATAACCTTACCGTTATTGTACCCATAGTGATTTTGGCAGTACTGTTCTTCTGGTCGCAAAGTCGCATTTTAAATTTAATGTTGTTGGGAGATGAGGCAGCAGTCACCTTGGGGACAGACCTGCATATTTACCGTCAGGTATATTTGCTTATCAGTTCTTTAATTGTAGGATTTGTAGTATATTCTGCCGGTATGATAGGTTTTGTCGGACTGATAGTACCGCATGTCGTGCGCATGCTGATTGGGACTGATCATAAAAAGCTTATTCCGGTAACGGCTTTAGTGGGTGCTGTTTTTTTGGTTATTGCGGATGGACTGTGCCGTATTATTATTCCCAGAACAGAACTACCTATAGGAATTTTGATATCACTTATCGGCGCTCCGTGTTTTGTCTATTTGATGATAAAGCGTACCTACGGCTTTGGGGGTAATTGATAATGGAAATTTTAACAAAGGCCGTCAGAGTTTTTATCGGCAATCAGGAAATCCTGAAAGGGATGGATTTTAATGTACATGATAAAGAGTTTGTCGGTATTATCGGGCCTAACGGCAGTGGTAAAAGTACGTTTTTAAAATGTGTTTATCGTGTGCAAAAACCAACTGAAGGCGGGATATTTTTAAATGGTAAAAGTCTGGATGAAATGAGTTACAGAGAATCGGCACTGCAGCTGGCAGTAGTGGCGCAGCACAATTGTTACAGTTTTGATTTTGATGTTTTGCAGGTAGTGCTGATGGGCAGATCGCCGCACAAAAAGATATTAGACAGAGATAATGCCGAAGACTATGCTATTGCAAGACATGCGTTGGAAACGGTTGGTTTAGCCGGTTTTGAAAAACGCAGTTTCAGTACGCTGTCAGGCGGTGAGCAGCAACGTGTTATTTTGGCGCGTGCGTTGACGCAGCAAACCGAATGTATGGTACTTGATGAACCCACTAACCATTTGGATATCAAATATCAGCTGCAGATAATGGATATAGTAAAGGGTCTGGATCTAACAGTTGTGGCTGCGGTTCATGATTTGAATATTGCCGCTATGTATTGTGACAGGCTGATTGCAGTTAAGGACGGAATGATCGTTGGCTGCGCTGCGCCGGAGCAGCTGCTTACTGAAAAATTTATTTATGAATTGTATGGAGTGCGGACAAAGGTAAATACTTCTGAAAATGGCAGAATCAACATAATTTATCTGCCGCAGCACTGGAGAAAAGAATAATGAAAAAAATAGTTGTTTTACGTTGTTTGAAAGCTGAGGAAAATTGTACGGGTGCGTCCTGTTTAAAGGCCTTTAATAATAAAAGTGCATATTTTTCACGTTACGCTGACCAGGAGATTGAGCTGGCTGCCTTTATGTCATGTAATGGCTGTGAGAATATAAAATTCAGCAGTAAAACAGGATTTAATGAAAAATTAGAGCGTATTTTGAGGATACGGCCGGATGCTGTTCATATAGGTATTTGCTGTCAGACTAGAACGGCAGACAAGCGCAGATGCAAATATATTTTAAAAATAATTGATTTTTTTGAACAAAATAATATCAAGGTCGTCTGGGGAACACACAGTTACTGAGTAGGGCAACTGACTGCGGGTGTTTTGTCCGGTATTTACCTGAAATTATGGCGGAAAGCAGTTGAAAAATGAACAGAAAAATAATAACAGTTATTGCGGCAGTCGTACTTTTGACAGTGATAACCATGTTGATCAAGCGTGAAACCAGTTTTGTATCCCAACCTGCTGGAATTGCTGTGCAGGAAACGTACCCCAAGCGTATGATCAGGAATGTAGAAGTAAAAAATTATAATATTGTTGGGGAGAAGATCAGCTTTTACGATCGCGTACCGCAAAGAGTAGTCGCCGTTGGTGAAAATATCAATGAAACGTTGGTAGCATTAGGAGTAGAAGATAAAATAATTTGTTCTGTAAAATATGGCAATCCTTATTATGTGCCTGAAGAAAAATATGCTGAAAGATATAATAAAATACATTTTGAAAGCGGCATAATTTTAAATACGGAAACGGTTTTAGCCTTAGCGCCTGATTTGATAATTTCGGGGCAATCCTTATTTACTAATAAAGGTCTGAAAAGCACAGAGTTTTGGAATCAGAGAAATATCCATACTTTTTTACCTGAGAATGCCAATTCTCCGGCCTTACGCAATCATCGCGAGAGTTTGGAGTTGGAATATAAGTTTATTGCAGGGTTGGGAATGATTTTTAACAAAGAAGAGCAGGCCGGAAAAATTATAGCGGAAATGCAGGAAACAGTTAAGAATGTTCAAAGTAGAATTAGGGGTCGTAGAAAGCCGAAGGTCATGATCGTTGAGGGGTTGGGAAAAAATCTGGTTGCTTATGATGATTCTAAATTAGCTGGTGATATTTGTACCAGATTAGGTGCTTATGTTCCCAGTAGCCCTTTTGGAACTGTTGGTCTGGAATATCTGCTGGCAGAAGATCCTGATGTGATATTTGTGGTAAAAAGCGGTGGTGACCCTGAAGCTGCTGCGGAATACTTTAAAAATATTCCGGCGCTGCAGAGTTTAAAAGCTGTCAGAAATAATAGGATTTGTGGTATTGCTCTTAATTATACATACAATAGTGCTATTAAGACCGGAAGTGGGATAAAGAAAATGGCTAAATGTATATATCCGGATTTGTTTGATATCTAAGATGGCAAAGATAATATTTTATTTTTTATGAGGGGAGTGACAGGTTAGTTACTTTAGTATTTTATATTAAAGCCTGCCGCAGTTTTTGCACCAGTACTGCTGGTTTTGGGCAGGTCATCAGGCTGCTCATCAGACAGGCGCCGGCGGCGCCTGTTTTTTTGATCTGTCCGATATTGGCAGGAGTGATTCCGCCGATAGCGTAGACGGGCAGGGCTGTAGCGGCGCAGACGGCGCTGAGAAAATCAAGACCGCGTCCGGGCAGCCCCTGCTTGCAGTTTGTAGCAAAGATATGCCCGGCTAGTAAATAATCGGCACCCAAGTCAGCGGCACGTACCGCTTCGTCAGCATGGTGGATGGAAACGCCCAGGCATTGTACCTGTGCCCGCAGCTGAGGCTGGCATAGGAGCTGCTGATAGCTTACCTGCAGTCCATACGTATCAAGCCGGCGGCAGATGTCCTGATAAGTATGCAGGATCAGCGGCAGCTGATGTGTCCGGCAGATTTTCTGCACCTGTGAGGCCTGCCGATAATATTCCTGCGGCGGTAATTCTTTGGCACGGAAAATAAGAGCGTCGATTTCAGAAGCAGCTAAAAGCTGGAGCTGCGTCCAAAAATTTTCAGGACAGGAAGCTTGGTCGGTAACGGCGATCAGCTTAAACATAGACATAATCACTCATGACCGGCTGCAGTCCTCGGTTCGTCAACATTGCGCAGATTTCACGGACGGTACGGCTATCGTCGATCAGGAACTGTTCGTCGCCTTTGCTCTGCTGGCTGTGACCGCCGATGCCAACTTCAACGCCGGCAGAAATTTTAGTTGCAGCAAGTCCGACTACGTTATCGCGGAAACGGGCGCATTCACGGGAGGAAATAGTGAGGGAGGCAAAGGGCATAAAGATGCGGTAGGCGCAGATGAGCTGCAGTAGCTGCCGCTCATGGACGTCTTTGGGATTGATCTGCTCATTGTTGATGATGGGGCGCAGGCGTGGACAGGAAAAAGCGATCTCGGCCTGAGGGTATTTACGTTGGAGCAGATAAGCATGCAGACCTGTTGCCAAAGCGTCACGGCGAAAATCATCCAGTCCCAGCAGAGCGGCAAAGCCAACTCCGCGCATTCCGCCCTGTAAAGCCCGTTCCTGTGCATTAAAACGATAGGGGAAAATACGTTTACGTCCGCCCAGATGCAGCTGACCGTATTTATCAGGGGCGTAGGTTTCCTGGAAAACGGTGACGAAGTCAGCTCCGCATTGATGCAGATAGGCATAATCACTGCTGTCCATGGGGTAGACCTCAAGACCGACAACACGAAAATATTTGCGGGCCAGCCGGCAGGCTGCACCAATATAATGTACGTCGCTCATAGTCGGGCTTTCCCCGGTCAGGATCAGGATTTCTTCCAGGCCCTGAGCGGCAATAGCCTGCATTTCCGTTTCTATTTCAGCGGCAGTAAGCTTGGCGCGTTTGATATTGTTGTAGCAGTTAAAGCCGCAGTAGATGCAGTGATTTTCGCAGTAGTTGGCGATATAAAGCGGGGTGAACAGATTGACGGCATTACCGAAATGTTTACGTGTTTCTGCCTGTGCCCTTTGTGCCAGCTGTTCCAGAAATGGTGCTGCGGCCGGCGCGAGCAGTGCGGCGAATGCTTCAGGCGTCAGGTGATCCTGAAGCAGGGCCTGTTTCACGTCGTCCGCCGTATAAACAGTTTCGTCGTAAGCTGCACGGGCGGCCAGCACCTGTTCCATAATAGCTGACGAGGTTATTTCCATATCCGGCTGATAAGCCATCGGATCGGTATGCTGATCGATTTTCATATTCATATCACCTGTCTTCCAAAAAGCCTGTCAGAGGCGATGAAGCAGCCGCACCCTGCTCTAAAACACGTCCCGGTCCGGCTAAGTAAGCGGCACGCCCTGCTTCAACAGCCTGCTTGAAGGCTGCAGCCATCAGAGGGATATCGCCGGCTGTAGCGATGGCGGTATTGGCCATGACGGCAGCGGCACCCATTTCCATGGCTTCACAGGCCTGGGAGGGGCGGCCAATCCCGGCGTCGACGATAACAGGCAGTGCTATCTCATCAATAATGATCTTGATAAAATCGCGGGTTGCCAGCCCTTTGTTGGAACCGATCGGCGCTCCCAGGGGCATGATCGAGGCTGCGCCTGCGTCACGCAGATCTCGGGCGGTGTTAAGGTCGGGATACATATAAGGCATGACGATAAAGCCTTCTTTAGCGAGGATCTCCGTTGCCCTGATCGTTGCCTGATTGTCCGGCAGCAGATATTTAGAATCACGGATGATCTCCAGTTTGATAAAATCGCCGCAGCCGCAGGCACGGGCCAGCCTGGCTATGCGTATTGCTTCTTCAGCAGTACGGGCGCCTGAGGTGTTGGGCAGCAGTGTGATGCCTGAGGGAATAAAATCGAGGATATTGTCCTGCTGCGATTGAGCGCGCCGCAGCGCTAAGGTGATGATTTGCGCCCCGGCCTGTTCGGCAGCGGCTTTGATCAGCGGAAGCGAATATTTGCCGCTGCCAAGAATAAAGCGGGAGCTGAAGCTGTAGCCGCCTAAAATAAGTTTATCTTCTTGCATCGTAGTTTAAAATTCTCCTTTTGTTTAAGGTGTGGTGAAGCCCAGCGCCAGTCTCATGACCATGGTCGCCGCATGGGCGGCACAGACGCTGACGCGCGGGGCCAGCAGGCCGCCGTCCGCGGCAATATCGGCAGTACCGTCGCCGCACAGGTAGAAACGGTTCAGCCTGCGGCTGGTAGTAATAGCATTGGCGCTGCCAGCGCCCGCCATGCCGGAACAAACGATCAGTTTTGCCTGCGGCAGCCGCTGCAGGACGGTTTCTGTCAGCATGGCCTTTTGTTCAGGGTCGTCAAAAGCTTCGCAGATGATATTACAGCCGGCAAAAATTTCCGGGATATTCTGCGGCGTGAGCTTTAGAAAGTGCGGCTCGTAGCATAAATAGGGATTGATCTGCAGCAGCTGTTCTGTCAAGGCTTCGGGTTTAGGTCTGCCGATGTCACAGAGTCGGTAGCTTTGCCGGTTGAGATTACTGATCTCGACCCGATCGCAGTCGGCGAGGGTCAGGTGTCCGATGCCAAGGCGCGTCAGCTGGACGGCAATGTTGGAGCCCAGCCCGCCTAAACCGGCGATACCGACACTGGCGGTGTACAAATGCTGCTGGCGTTCCTGTCCGTGCCGTTCAACCAGTGCTGCTGAAAGCTGTTGCCTGGTGATTTGTTTAGTCATTTTTAACCTCCGCCCACAAACTGTACAACTTCGATGGTATCACTGTCGGCGAGCTGCACTTTGCTGAAATCGCTGCGGCAGATGATTTTACCGTTGAGTTCGACGGCGACGTGGGCAACGTCAAAACCCTGCTGCGCCAATAATTGCGACAAGGTGCTGCCTGCAGCGGTGCTGATTGGTTGACCGTTGATTTGCATAGGGAACCCTCCTTGAAGAAAAATAAAAAAAGGCGCCACAAAAAGCTACACCCGTGGTGGTGTACCCCTTTGTGACGCCTTACGGCTTCACTCTTTTTTTAGCATAGCATCGCAGGTCAATACTGTCAAGAGCTTGGCAGATACTAAAACCATGCTTTTTTTAATTGCAGCAGTGCCGGTCGGATGTCGTTTTCCTGAATACCGACAAAAGAAAGCAGGATCTCTGGTAAATTACCGTTGCTGTCGTAAACCGGCAGGATCCGGACGCCGTTTTCCAGTGCCCGTTCGGACAGGGTATCGGCAGTTTGCTGCGTGACGACAGCCAGGCGCAGATGCAGACCGGATTCATAGGCTCGTACAATGACTCTGCTGCCGAAGATTTCCGTTAAAGCTTGCCGCAGCAGTGTGTTTTTATTACTGTAGAGCCTGCGCAGTCGTTTAACGTGGCGGCGCAATGCGCCGGCAGCAATAAAGTCGGCCAGTGCCAGCTGTTCGATCGTAGAAGACGTTTGGTTATAAAGGTGTCCCAGCTGGCGGTAACGGTCTAACAGCAGCGGCGGCAATACCATGTAAGAAATACGCAGGGAAGGCAGCAGCAGCCGCGAAAAAGAACCAAGATAGATAACTGTGCGGCCATCACTCATGCCCTGCAGTGAGGATACCGGCCGGCCGAAATAACGGAACTCGCCGTTATAGTCATCTTCCAGCAGATAGGTCTGCTGCTGCGTTGCCCAGCGCAGCAGGTTCAGTCTTTGCTGCGGCGAGAGCGAGCGGCCTTTATAGGGATTGGAAGGGCTGACGTAAAGCAGCCTGGGCAGGGAAGTCTCTAACTGGTCGGTGCTGAAATGCCATACCTGCCAGCCATGCGAAGTAAAAAGCCGTTCTGCCTGGGCAAAGCCTGGCGCTTCCAGAGCAATACTGGTGATATCTGGCTGTAGAATGTCGATCAGGATCTGCAGCAGGCTTTGCACACCGGCGCCGATCACGATCTGTTCGGGGCTGCAGATAACGCCGCGGGCCACCGAGCTGTATTTGGCCAGTGTACGGCGCAGTTCTGTTTCACCCTGCGGCTCGCCATAGCCGGAAAGCAGGTGTTTATTTTTTAAGGCACGGTTCAGATAGCGCCGCCAAAGCTCGGAGGGAAAAGAAGCGGGATCGATATAATTATTGGCAAAGTTATAACGTACGGCAGGCGGTTCGATACTTTGTGTCACAGGCGCGTCGCTGTGCTTTCTCAGGCCTGACAGTGCTGCTGCAAAATAACCGCGTTTAGGTTCGTTTTGCAGATAACCGTCGGCAACCAGTTGATTGTAAGCGTTTTCGACAGTCGTGCGGCTTATCTGCAGCGCTGCTGAGAGCCTGCGGACAGACGGAAGTCTGTCGCCGGCTGCGATCTGGTCATTGTAGAGCTGGTTTTTGATAGAGTCAATGATCTGGGTATATAAAGGCGTTTCGGTCTGTTTGTCAAGTTTAAGATTAGTCAAAAGCATAAAACTGTCCCCTTTGGAAAAATAGTTTCTGGCTATTTATTGCTGTACAGAATTATTGTATCATAAAAACTGTCGTTAACGAAAGTAAGTTTTTAGGAGGAATAAAGATGACAGATAGACAAATTTTAAATCGTAATTTAGCACAGATGCTCAAAGGCGGCGTAATCATGGATGTCACCAATGCCCAAGAGGCTGAAATTGCCGAAGCTGCAGGCGCAGTAGCTGTTATGGCGTTGGAACGTGTGCCTTCTGATATTCGCAGGGATGGCGGCGTTGCCAGAATGAGCGACCCGAAGCTTATTAAAGAGATCAAAAGCGCCGTATCGATTCCGGTAATGGCCAAGGTCAGGATCGGTCACATTGTGGAAGCGGAGATTCTGGAGGCGCTGGGAATAGATTATATCGATGAAAGTGAAGTTCTGACACCGGCCGATGATTTATATCATCTCGACAAGCATGCTTTTAAGATCCCTTTTGTCTGCGGTGCCCGCAATCTGGGCGAAGCACTGCGCCGTATCGGTGAGGGAGCGGCAATGATCCGCACGAAGGGAGAGGCTGGTACCGGCAATGTGGTAGAAGCAGTGCGGCATATGCGGACGATGATGGGACAGATAAGATTGCTGCAGAATCTGCCGCGGGAGGAATGGATGAGCTTTGCCAAAGAACAGGGAGCGCCGTATGAACTGGTGGCAGAAGTCGCTGCGGGCGGCAGGCTGCCGGTAGTTAATTTTGCCGCCGGCGGGATTGCTACGCCTGCAGATGCGGCCCTGATGATGAAGCTTGGCAGCGAAGGTGTTTTTGTCGGGTCAGGTATTTTCCGCAGCGGCGATCCGGCTAAGCGCGCCAAGGCGATCGTACTGGCGACCAGCTATTATAACGATCCTAAAATCGTAGCCGAAGTATCAGAAGATCTGGGCGAGGCCATGAGCGGTATCGATATCAAAACTATACCGGCGGAACAAACCTTTGCGGAGCGTGGCTGGTAATGCAGAGTGTAGGCGTACTGGCACTGCAGGGGTCATTTTCTGAGCATTTGACTAAACTGGCGCAGCTGACGGAGGTTTTGCCGGTTGCCGTAAAAACGGCTGCTGATTTAGAGCAGGTGGACAGATTGATTCTTCCCGGTGGTGAAAGCACTGCTATCAGCAGACTTTTACAGCGAACGGGACTGTCTGAGCTTTTAAAACGGAGGGTGAAAGAGGGGCTGCCTGTCTGGGGGACCTGTGCGGGGCTGATTCTGCTGGCAAAAAATATTGTCGGTGAACAGCCGCATTTAGGAGTGATGGATATTACCGTGCGTCGTAACGCGTATGGCAGTCAGCTCGACAGTTTCAGCTGCAGGCAGTTGCTGCCTGCTTTGGGGGCAGAACCGCTGCCACTTGTATTTATCAGAGCTCCGTGGATAGAAAGGGTTGGCGAACAGACAGAAATTTTGGGGGAGTATGCAGGGCATATCATAGCTGCCCGGCAAGGAAAGCTGCTGGCGACCAGTTTTCACCCGGAATTGACAGACAGCGATGCTGTCTATCGTTATTTTCTGCAACTGTAAAAATAAAAAAACGGAGTCTGCACAGCAGGCTCCGTTTTTATGTGCGGAATGCTTAAACCTTATGTTTGACATGATCCAGCGCCTGGGCAAACAGCGTCAGGACGTGTTCGTCGTCCAGCGAATAAATGACTTCTTTGCCGGACTTGGAAAACTTGACCAGCTGAGCATGACGCAGCTGCCGAAGCTGATGAGAAATAGCGGAATGTGTCATATCCAGCATTTCGGCGATATTACTGACGCACATATCCTCGTGGGACAGCAGTTCTAAAATTTTAATGCGGGTCGGGTCACCTAAAACCTTGAATATTTCCGCCATCGGCTGTACATATTTATCGGCCAGCTGAGGGTGGATTCTGGCGCTGTGTCCGCAGGAATCGCAGGTCACAGTATTGTTAGTTTTATTTTCGCTCATGTTGGGCTCATCCTTTCTTATCAGCGCGGTAGCCCTTTGTAAAAAAGAACAGCAGCGTCGCATAATAAATAAAACCGCCGGCTTCGGTACGGGTAATCAGCCAGAAGGGAAACAGCGTAAAAGCTGCGATGATAAACAGCACGTAGGGCGCGCATTGCAGCAGCGGCGGCCGGCTGGCCAGAGTGCGCCAGCTGATGACGCTGTAGCGTGAGGCGAAAATACCGAAAAGGAAGCCGCTCAGGCAATATAAAATTTGTGAAAGCATGGTATCAATATTCATAAATTTGATTTATTTCCTTTATTAGCAAAAAGATTTGGCAGAGCGTAAGCAAGGATACCGCTTTTAATGATCAGTCCGGCGATGATACTGCCGCCGACAGTGCTGATCAGGAACGGCGGGATAAAGAACCAGGCTGCTGCCGCGCTGTTCAAGAAGAAACGGGCGATGACCCAGGCAGTCAGTCCGCCTAAAATACCGGTGC
>OGUQ01001593.1_pt1 | contig 17868 bp, 14 predicted proteins | sample 1574701 | NCBI WGS metagenome assembly OGUQ01 (sample SAMEA2582087, study PRJEB24529) | metagenome | biome: Human gut stool | place: China | collected 2011 | reverse complement strand
CCAGATAATAGATGAGGGACGAATCCAGCCGCCGCATCCCGCCCTCCACCAGCAGGGCCAGATAATGCCGTGCGCGGCGGCGCAGCTGCTCTTCGGCCTTGCGCAGCTGCTGCGAAAACGCAAAGTAGGGCACCGGTTTCAGCACATAATCCAGCGCCCCAACGGCATATCCGCGGATGGCATACTGCGCCATGTTGGTGATGAAGATGATGACCACGTCGCGGTCGGTTTTTCGGATTTCCCGCGCGGCCGAGATGCCATCCATGCCCGGCATTTCGATATCCATGAGCACAATGTCGTAGACCGGTCGATAGTCTTCCACGATTGCCGCGCCGTCACGGAACACCGTGGTTTCGATGGGTTCGCCGTGCTCGCTCGAGAAGCGCTCCAGGCACTGCGTCACCGCCTGCGCGCATTCGTCATCGTCTTCGACCACGGCTATGTGCATCACCTGATCCATTATAGGAAAAACGCAATCCGAGGCCCCCGAATCCACAGGCGCACAAATCGTCAAATCATACGCACGACACCGGTGTCGTCGCATGCCGCACTGGTCGACGGTATTCCTAAAATGACATTTGGTTCAAACGTTGTACATACTCGCGCACGCTGTATGCCCGTACCTATAGGAGAGACCTTGAAGAGAAGCATTCTGGCCCTGGCTTCGGGCGCCTTCATCCTGGGCGCCGCCGAATTCGTGATGATGGGCATACTGCCGCAGACCGCCGCCGCTATGAATGTGAGCATTCCAGCCGCCGGACACTATATTTCCGCCTATGCGATCGGCGTATGCTTCGGCACGCTGATCCTGGTGTTCGGACGCAAGGTGCCGCCGAAGAACCTCATCATCCTGTTCATGATCATCGCACTGGTCGGCAACACGTTGAGCACGGTCGCCGTGAACTCCCCCATGCTGCTGACAGCCCGTTTCATTTCCGGACTGCCGCACGGCGCATTCTTCGGCACGGCCACGCTGATCGCCAAAACCCTGGCCGATAAGGGCAAGGAGGCGCAGTCCGTCTCGATGATGGTGACCGGTCAGACGGTAGCCAACATGTTGGGCGTACCGGCCGGCACCCTGCTCGCCGAAATGCTGTCTTGGCGTGTGGCATTCGGCCTTTTGGCCGCTTGGGCCGCGATGACCATGCTGCTGACGCTTGCCTGGGTGCCGTTCGTGCCTCCGATCAAGGATGCCGGCATCAAGGGCCAGTTCCGGTTCCTCACCCACCCGGGCCCATGGTTCGTGCTGTTGGCCGTGTTCTGCGGCAATTCCGGCATCTTCTGCTGGTGGAGCTACATCTCCCCCTGGCTACAGAAGACCGGTGGATGGTCGTCTTCCGCGGTTCCCCTGCTTATGGTGCTGGCCGGTTTCGGCATGGTGCTCGGCGGCATCGCCGGCGGACGCCTGACCGATCTGTGGAAGCCGGCCGCGACGGCGGCATTGTCGCAGTCGATTGCGGTGGTCGGTCTGCTGCTGGTCTTCCTGATTCCGGGGAACCGGATGTCCACGGCGATGCTGACGTTCGTGCTCGGCTTCGCCCTGTTCTTCAATTCCGCTCCGCAACAGTTGCTGATGGTGCAGGCCGGGCAAGGCGGTGGCGAACTCATCGCCGGCGCGGCCGTGCAAATCGCCTTCAATTTCGGCAACGCGGTCGGTTCGATCGTCGGCGGTGCCGCACTGACCGCCACGGCCATGAATTACCATTACACCGGACTTTCCGGCATGCCGATCGCCATCATCGCGGTCATGTTCCTGATAACCTACACGCGCCGCTATGAGACGGATACGCAGGCGATGGAGCGCATGCGCGAAGTCCACGTCTGACCCCGATGATGATTCCGTCAGTCGCGGGCCGGAACATCACCATTCGGAATTTTTCATGGTTTTCGATACCAAGGTATTGACTTTCTGCGCAAGCATTGCCACGATGAACATCGTCACGGTTTTTCCGTGACGACAATTTTCAGGCAGTCTTTCCAAGGGTGGAGTATGCCTGAAATCCAGCTTTGCAAGACTGCCTGAAATTGTTTCGAGATAGGCATCATGTTATATTATTATTGAGAATCATTCTCATTTTACGTTATGATGCACATCACCATCGGAACATCCCCGCGCAAGGAGATGGGCGCATAGAAAGGAACCAACCGTGGCAGATGACGTCGCCGACGAGTCCACGGCGCAAACCGGAGACAAGGCAAAGGCAGTGGAGGGCAAGGCCGCCTTGAACAGAGCCATGAAGCCCATCCAAGGCAGGTTGAATTGCGGGCGCGCGCTGGCCGCGATCTCAGGCCTGCTGAGCGTAGCGCCCTACGCGGCGCTGGTAAGTATCGGAGACGTGCTGCTGCGCGCTTGGCAACAGCATACGCAGCCGGATGCGAACACCGTATGGCGGTATGTGTTCATCCTGGTCGGCGTATACATGTTGCGCAGCTTCCTCTATTTCACGGCATTGTCCATCACGCATTTCGCCGACTGCACGCTGGGTGCCGGCATTCGCCGAGCCATGGCGGATTCCCTTGGAAGGGCACCGCTTTCCACATTCAACGCATCGACATCCGGCATGATCCGCAAATCAATTCACGACGACGTGGAGACACTGCATGCACTGGTCGCGCACTGGCCTGTGGAAGGCACCGCGGCCACGGTGACGCCGCTTGCATTGTTCGCCTACATCGTAGTGCTGGACTGGCGCCTGGCCCTGCTCTCCATCGCCACGCTGCCCCTATACTTTGGCATTCAGATGTTCAGCATGGCCGGCATGAGCGAGAAGACCGCGCTGATGGACACGAAGATCAGCAACGTGTCGAGTACGATGGTCGAATTCGCCAGTGGCATCGCCGTGGTAAAGGCATTCGGCCGCAGCGGTCATTCACTGCGGCAATACGAGCGCGCCGCCGACGACTTCATCAAACAGTACAACGATTGGTGCGGGCCGCTCGTTCGTTGGTGTGCGATCGCCGAGGCATTCATCGCCCCCGCCCTGCTTACCGCGATCAATCTCGCCGTCGGCATGCTGCTGGTACAGGCCGGCTATGTGACCGCGCCGCAAGTGTTGGCCGCCACGCTGACCGCCATGATGCTGCCATCCACCATCACCACGATCGGCAATATGCAGTGGAGCTATCAACTCGCCGGCGCTGCGGCATTGCGCATCGAACGGAATCTGCGCGTAACGCCGCTCGCCGAGGCGACGCAACCGAAACATCCGAACGGCTACGACGTGGCCATCGACCATGTGACCTACGCCTACGGCCCCACCACGGCACTTGACAACGTCAGTCTGAATGTCGCAGCAGGCACGATGACCGCACTCATCGGACCATCCGGATCCGGCAAATCCACGCTTGCCACGCTGATTGCCCGTTTTGACGATCCCGCCGAAGGAACGATCAGCATCGGCGGCGTCGATCTTCGCGACATCACCTCCGAGGAACTGTATCGCACCGTCGGTTTCGTGCTCCAGGATCCGCAGCTGATCCGCGCATCGATTCGCGACAACATCGCATTGGGGCGTCCCGACGCAACGCTGGAACAAATCCGCACCGCAGCCAAGGCCGCATTCATCGACGACGAGATCATGGCGCTCGAACACGGCTACGACACGGTGATCGATGGTCGGGTCGGCCTGTCCGGCGGACAGGAGCAACGTATCGCCATCGCCCGTGCGCTGATCCTGAAACCGGAGCTGATTATTCTGGATGAACCCACCGTAGGGCTGGACCCCGCGCAGGTCATCGAGATCCGCAACCTCATCCGGGAGCTGGGCAAGGCGCACACGGTCATCCTGTCCAGCCACATCCTCAGCGAGGTGCAGGCAGTGTGCAGTCAGGTGCTGATCCTTTCCAAGGGGCATCTGGTGGCGGTGGGTGCGCCGGAACAGCTGGCCGAAAAGCTGAACCCCGGCAGCCGTCTGCGCGCTACCGCTCTGGGCGGGGGGAAGACCGTGCTGAAAACAGTCGGCTCCATTCCGGGCATCCGCAAGGTGGAGATCGAGTCCGAGGCCGACGGACAGGTGACCTTTACCGCAGAAAGTGCCGATGCTTCTGACCGTCGCGCCGAGGTGTCCCGCGCCCTTTCGCAGGCCGGATGCACGGTGCTGGCGCTGGCAGCGGAAAACAGGACGCTGGAGGAAGTGTTCCTTGCACTGACCGAAAACGAGTCTGAAACACCATCGGATGAAGGGGAGGAGAAAACGGAATGACCGCCATTTTCAAACGCGAAGTCCGCAGCAGTTTTCATGGCATGATCGGCTATGTGCTCACCGCCTTTATGCTGGCGGCAACGGCTATCTATTTTGTTGCCCTGAATCTGGGCTACGGCCTGACGGATTTTGGCTATTACACGCTTTACCGCACCACGTTTGTGCTGCTTTTGTATATCCCGGTGCTCACCATGCGCTCCTTTGCAGAGGAACGCCGCACCCGCACCGATCAGCTGCTGCTTACCAGCCCGGTGTCTGTGTGGGAGATCGTGCTGGGCAAATTCTTTGCCCTGTGCGTCATCTTTGCACTGCCGTGCCTTGCCGATGCGGTCATGATCCTTGTACTGGCCGCACTGGGTGCCACCGGCACGGCCACGCTGGCAAACTTGGCCGCGCTGCTGTGCTATTATCTCATGGGCTGCGCCGCCATTGCCATTGGCGTGTTTCTTTCCAGCCTGACCGAGAATCAGATCATTGCTGCGGTGGCAGGTGTTGCCGCACTGCTGCTGGCCTACATGATGCCCAGCCTGCGCAGCATGTTCACCGCAGGCAGCGCAGTGGCGCTGGCCCTGTTCACCGCCATTGCGGCAGTGCTCAGTGTGGTGGCAGGCCTGCGTACCCGCAGCTTTACGCTGGGCTGCCTGACCTTTGCGGGCTGCTGTGTGGTGCTGACGGCACTGTTCCTGCTGCAGAGCAGCTGGCTGACCGAAGCGTTCAGCGCGGTGCTCAGCGGGCTGTGCCTGTTCACGCCGTTTGAAGAGTTTGTCAACAACAGCTTTTCCATCCCGACGCTGGTGTACTACCTGACCGTGACCATGCTGTTTTTGTTCTTCACGGCGCAGGGGCTGGAAAAGCGCCGCTGGAACTGAGGGGAGGGGAACAACATGAAAAATTTCAAATTTTCTTCCTCCGCAAACGGCAAGGTGTTCCGCAATGGGCTGTACTCTACGGCCATTCTGGCAGCAGCCATCGTGTTGGCCGTGCTGATCAACCTGCTGGTGGGGGCCATCCCGAAAAAATACACCGAGTTCGACCTCTCTGCCGCCAAAATGTACACGCTGGGCGACAGCTCCAGGCAGCTGATGCAGAGCCTGGATCAGGACGTGACCGTTTATTATCTCTGTGAGACCGGCAGCGAGGATGCCATTATCACCAAGCTGCTGGATCACTACGCCGACGAGAGCGGTCACTTCCACTGGGAGCAGAAGGACCCGGCGCTTTACCCGACCTTTGCAGCGCAGTACGGCGCAGAGAATGCATCCACCGGCAGTCTGATCGTGGTCAGCGGTGAGAACAGCGAGGTGCTGAACGCCGCCGAACTTTACGAGTACGATTACTCCGATTACTACACCACCGGCGCTGCCAATGTGACCTTTGGCGGCGAAAAGCAGATCAGCTCTGCCATCTACAAGCTGACTGCCGCAGCAGAAAGTCATGCCTACTACACCACCAACCACGGCGAGCAGGCGCTTACCTCCTCGCTGACCGAGGCGCTCAAGGCGCAGAATATCGATGCCCAGCCGCTGGATCTGCTCACCGGCACCATTCCGGAGGACTGTGATCTGCTCATCATCAGCGACCCTGCTTCGGATTTTGCAGCTGACGGCCTTGTGGATGAGATCGCGCAGCTGCAGGCCTATCTGGAAAACGGCGGCAAGGTGCTGCTGACCACCAGCGGCTATACCGAAACGCCCGCTCTGGATGCAGTGATGGCACAGTTCGGCCTTGCGCGTGAGCCGGGCCTTGTGGTGGAGGGCGATGCGGGCCACGCGCTGTACGGCTACCCGTACTCGCTGTTCCCGGACTACGCGGCCGCCGACGAAAGCACCGCGCTGGACGGCGTGAACCAGAGCACCCATGTGATGCTCTCGGTGGCACAGGGCATCACCATTTCCGAGACGGACGGCGTTACGGCAGAAACTCTGCTGAACACCACCGAGGATGCCTACAGCAAGCAGGACTTTGATGCCAGCTCTTCTTCCGCAAAGGAAGCCAGCGATACCGACGGCCCGTTCTCGCTGGCCGTATGGGCGCGCAATGAATCCACCGGTGCCGAGGTGATCTGGATCGGTTGCCCCAACATGGACAACGAGCAGGTGTACCAGTCCATTCCGGGCAACCTGACCTTCCTGCAGGGCTGTGCCGCTTCGCTGGTAGGGCAGAGCCTGCTCATCGACACCAAAGCACTGGAAGCTGCACCCATCACGGTCCCGGCTTCCGTATCCATGACGCTGGGCATGGTGTTCGTATTCGTGCTGCCCGCAGCAGTGCTCATTGCAGGTGCTGTGGTGGTGCTGCTGCGCCGCCGCAGGTAAGGGGGCACTGCCATGAAAACAAAACAGCGCACCCTTGCGGTGCTTCTGGTGCTGGTGCTGGTGCTGGGCGGGCTGCTGTGGGTTGTCAGCCGCAGCAATGCCGCAGAAGAAGCTGCTTCCAGCGCCGCCACAGAGGGCAGCATTGTGCTTTCTTCCTTTGCGGCAGGCGATGTGACCAGCATCCGGTATGCCTATGGCGGCGAAACGCTTGCCCTGAATTACGATTCCGGCAGCTGGACGCTGGCGGATGACCCGGACTATCATCTGGATGCATCTGCCTGCAATACCATGGTCACGGCGCTGGCATCCCTGAACGCCAAACGTCAGCTCACGGCTCAGCCCGGCGAGGACTACGGCCTTGCCGATCCGGCTGTTACGGTCACGGTGACGGCGGCAGGCGAGACGAACCCCTTTGCCTTTGGCACCGAGAACCCGGTCACAGGAGATCTGTACGTGCAGAAGGCAGGGGACGATGCCGTGTACACCGTTTCTGGCAACAAGGCGGCCTGCTTTGAGCTGACCAAAGCAGACCTTTTTGGCGCGTTCAACCCGGCGGGACTGACAGCCTCCGCGCTGGAAAGTGTTTCCATTACGACGGGCAGCGGCACCCTTGCACTGAATGCTGTCTCTGAGCCTGCGGAAGCGGAGAGCGATTCCTCGGAAAGTGCGGCCGATTCCACCACCTATCAGACCGTGTGGCGGCTGGCCGATGAACCCTCTGCCGATCTGGACGACAGCAAAGTGCAGAGCATCCTCTCTGCTCTGGCAGGCTATGTGACCGCACAAATCACGGATGCCGACCCTTCGGCCTATGGCTTTGATGCACCGCTTGCAACGGTGCGGGCCGTCTCTGCCGATGGGACCGTGACCCTCCACTACGCCGAAAATGCAGACGGCTGCTGGATGATGGCGGAGGGAGACAGTTCCGTCTATGCGGTTGACCTTGACACTGTGCAGGCCCTTCTGATAACGGCCGCTGCCTTAAAAGCTGAATAAAAACCTTTGTGCGCCGTATGCGGAAAGCCCGCTGCGGCGCATGTTTTTTTGTTGCGGCGTGTAAAGCTTCGGCAAACATTGGCAGAGTGATTGACATTTCAGCAAAGATTGATTAAGATAGACGAGACAGGGCAGAATAACTGCGCAATATAAGAGCCTGCTTTTGCAGGTTCTCCGGTCGTCATGGATGTTGTGCGGGGCTGGGTCGCCCTGGTACGAGGGATGGGGCATGGCCCTGTCTTTTTTCGTATCTGAGTTACAAGGAGGATAAAGTAAAAAAATGGACAACTCGGTGATCGTTTCACTGCGGGATATCGTAGTGGAATTTGACGGTCAGCGCATTCTGGATGGGCTGAACCTCGACATCCATGACAAAGAGTTCGTAACGCTGCTGGGCCCTTCCGGCTGCGGCAAAACCACCACCCTGCGTCTGATTGCAGGTTTTCTGGAACCCAATTCCGGCAAAGTGCTGCTGAAAGGTGAGGACATTACCGGCGTGCCGCCCTATAAGCGCCCGGTGAACACCGTTTTTCAGAAATACGCACTGTTCCCGCACCTGAACGTGTTCGAGAACGTGGCCTTCGGTCTGCGGCTCAAAAAGATGGACGAAGAGACCATCCGCCGCAAGGTGCGCAACATGCTGGAAGTTGTTGGCCTGAAAGGCTTCGAGCGCCGCAGCATCAGCCAGATGTCCGGCGGCCAGCAGCAGCGCGTGGCCATCGCCCGCAGTCTGGTGAACGAGCCGGAGATCCTTCTGCTGGATGAACCCCTTGGCGCACTGGACCTCAAGCTGCGCAAGGAGATGCAGCTGGAGCTGAAGCGCCTGCAGCGCGAAATGAACATTACCTTTATTTATGTTACCCACGATCAGGAGGAAGCCCTTACCATGTCCGATACCGTCGTGGTCATGAACGGCGGCAAGGTGCAGCAGATCGGCACGCCGGAGGATATTTACAATGAGCCGAAGAATGCCTTTGTTGCAGACTTCATTGGCGATTCCAACATTGTGGACGGCGTGATGCACCGGGATTTTCTGGTGTCCTTCTCCGGCGTGGACTTCCCCTGTGTGGACCGCGGCTTTGCCCGCGAGCAGAGCGTGCAGGTAGTGGTGCGCCCCGAGGATATCGAGGTGGTCTCTCCTGTGGAAGGCCAGCTTGTCGGCGTTGTGAACGATGTCATCTTCAAGGGTGTCCACTTTGAGATGCATGTGGAGTGCGAGGGCCGCGAATGGCTGATCCATTCCACCCGCGCCTGCACCCCCGGTGAGACCATTGGTATGCGCATCGGCCCCAACGAGATCCACATTATGGCGCGTTCAGAGGGGTGAGCCGCAATGATGAAGATTTACGATAAAAAGCTGGCCTATCCGTACTTTGTATGGATGACGCTGTTCACAGTGGTGCCTTTGATCATCGTGGTGTACTATGCATTTACGGATGCAAACGGAGCTTTCACGCTGGATAACCTCACCTCCATCAGCGGCTACGGCTCGGTGTTTGCCCGCAGCCTGCTGCTGGCCCTCATTGCCACGGTCATTTGTCTGGTCATTGCGTTCCCGGTGGGCTATTTTCTTTCCCGCCTGCGGGTGAACAAGCAGCACATCATGCTCATGCTGGTCATGCTGCCCATGTGGATGAACTTTTTGCTGCGCACCTACGCATGGATGGGCCTGCTCAGCATCAACGGCCCGGTGAACGCTGTTCTGGGCGTGTTCGGCCTTGGCCCCTATAACATGCTCAACACCTCCGGCGCGGTGGTGCTGGGCATGGTGTATAACTATGTGCCCTATATGATCCTGCCGCTGTACACCAGCATGACCAAGATCGACCAGAGCCTAGTGGAAGCTGCGCAGGATCTGGGCGCTTCCACCACCAAGACCCTTCTCCGGGTGCTCATCCCCATGAGCGTGCCCGGCATCAGCACCGGCATCACCATGGTGTTCGTCCCGGCGGTGTCCACCTTTGTTATCAGCCGTATGCTGGGCGGCGGCTCCAACCTGCTCATTGGTGATCTGATCGAGATGCAGTTTCTGGGCAACAGCTACAACCTGAACGTGGGTTCTGCCATGAGCCTTGTGCTGATGATCATTGTGCTGCTGTGCATGAGCTTCACCTCCAGCTTTGATGAAGATGAAATGGAGGGCGTGTCCTGATGAAAACGAAACATCTGCGCCTGATGCAGCGGGCCTATGTCATCCTCTTCTTCTGCTTCATGTACCTGCCCATTGCATACATGATCGTATTCAGCTTCAACCAGTCCAAGGGCTATTCGCTCTTCACCGGCTTTACCCTCAAGTGGTACTCCAGCCTGCTGCACAACTCCTCCATCCTGCATGCGCTGCTGGTCTCGCTGGAAGTGGCTCTGATCTCTGCGGTCATTGCCACTGTGCTGGGTACAGCGGCAAGTCTGGGCATTGCGTCCATGGGCCGCGGGAGCCGCCTTGTCGTCACCAACATCACCTATATCCCGGTGGTCAACCCGGAGATCATCACCGGCATCTCGCTCATGCTGCTGTTCGTGGCCTACCAGCGCTTTGCCGGGGGTGTCTCCTGGCTGCCGGATACCATCATGGGCTTCCCGACGCTGCTCATTGCGCATATCGCGTTCAATGTGCCGTATGTCATCTTCAACGTCACGCCCAAGCTCAAGCAATTGGATATCAAGCTGTATGAGGCAGCGCTCGACCTTGGCTGCGACCCCAGGCAGGCCTTCTTCAAGGTCATCCTGCCGGAGATCAGCCCGGCCATCCTGTCGGCATTCCTCATCTGCCTGACCTATTCCATCGACGACTTCATGATCTCCTATTTCAACTGCGGCACGGTGGAAACGCTGCCCATCGCCATCTACTCCATGACCCGTAAAAAGGTCAGCCCGGAGATCTATGCGCTGTCCACCATCATGTTCGTGGTCATTCTGTGCATCATTCTGATCTCCAACGCAATGGAGAGCCGCAGCTACCGCCGCGACCAGAAGGCGCTGAGAGGGGAGGGCGTGTGATGAAACGTTTTGCTGTGCTGCTGCTGGCGCTGGCAATGACGGTCTGCTGTGCAATGCCCGCCTTTGCCGCCGGCACCATCGAAGTCACCGAGGATGTCTCGGTGTCGGACGATTACGACTGGACCCGCTTCAAGGGCCAGAACGTGGCCATCAATGTCTATAACTGGGGCGAGTACATCTCCAACGGTTCGGACGACAGTGTGGACGTGGTGGCCGCCTTTGAAAAGCTGACCGGCATCAAGGTGAACTACACCACCTTCGACTCCAACGAGTCCATGTACGCAAAGCTCAAGTCCGGCGCAGCCAACTACGATGTGGTCATTCCGTCGGATTACATGGTGGCAAAAATGATCGCCGAGGGGATGCTCAAGCCTCTGAACTACGACAATATCCCGAACTTCAAAAAGATCGATCAGGAATACGTGGATCCGGATTACGATCCGCAGAATGCCTACACCGTGCCCTATATGCTCTGCACCACCGGCATCATTTATAACACCACCATGGTGGACAAAGCGCCCACCAGCTGGGCCGACCTGTGGGACGAGCAGTACGCAGGCAATATCCTGATGTTCAACAACAGCCGCGATGCCTACGCCATTGCTGCGTTTAAGAGCGGCCACGATATCAACCCGCAGTCCACCGAAGAGGTGGATGAGGTAGTGGAAGAGCTGAAGGCTCAGAAACCGCTGGTGCAGGCCTACGTCATGGATGAGATCTTTGATAAGATGATCGGCGGCGAGGCAGCCGTCGGTGTGTACTACTCCGGCGATGCCATCACCATGATCGACGATAATCCAGACCTTGCATGGGTGTTCCCGGAGGAAGGCAGCGTGCTTTCCGTGGACTGCATGACCATTCCTGCTGCCAGTGAACATCAGGAAGCTGCGGAAATGTTCATCAACTTCATGTGTGAGACGGACATCGGCAAGGCAAACGCCGAGTACATCGGCTACACCACCCCCATGCACGATGTTTGGGAGGTGCTGGACGAGGATCTGAAGGAGAGCGAGATCGCTTATCCGTCCGAAGAGAAAGCCGCCAAGGAAAAGGTGTTCACTTCCCTGAGCGACGATGTGAACAGCGAGCTGGACGTGAAGTGGAGCGAAATGAAGAGCTACGACGAGGGTGGCAGCAGTCTGCTGTTCCTTGCGCTGCTGGCAGCCATGGTAGCGCTGGCCTGCTTCAACATCTGGCGCAAGGTCCGCAGGCGCAACCGCAATCAGTATTAAACGCAAAGGAGGCTGCTGCACAGAACAACGTGCAGTGGTCTCTTTTTATAGAAAGGAAAAACCATGGAACAGTTCTTTTACACCGAGACCATGACAGTCATGAACGCAGATGCCGACTTCCGCAGCCTGCTCAAGCCCAGCGCCCTGCTGCGCTATGTGGAGCAGATTTCGTCAGACCACGCCCGCGCCTTTGGTATGGATGACCAGTTCTTCAAAGATCGCGGTGTGACCTTTCTGGTGGGCAAGCAGGCCCTGAAATTTGACCGTGTGCCCCAGCGTGCCGAAACGCTGACCCTTACCTCCCGGGCGCAGGTCAGCAAACACGGTTCGGTCAAACGCATCACCACCCTGACCGATGCCGAGGGCAAAGAGGTGGCTATGGTGGACTGCCGCTGGATCGTGGCAAGCCTTGCCGAGGGCCGTATCCTGCGGGAGCCGGGCTGGACGGTGGAGAGTTTCTGGAACGATACGGTGGAGGGCGAGCTGCCTTTGCAGCTGCACAAGTGCAAGGATGGTCTGACCAGCGCAGGGGAGTGGACGGTGCATTATTCCCAGTGCGATCTGAACGGCCATTTGAACAACGCATTCTATCTGGACCTTGTCTGCGATGCACTGCCGCTGGAAGTGATGCGCAAAGGCCCCGTGACCTTTGCTTCTATCAACTACCACCGCGAGATCCCGATGGGAGAAACGGCAGAGGTGTTTTATGCCCCTTCGGCGGATGGCTGGTATGTGATCGGAAAGCACAACGGCCAGACCAGCTTTGAGTGCTATCTGGAGGTGGGAAAGACAAACGTGTAAATTGTTGATCTCTCAAGAGAACCGCTGCGCCGCTTTTAGCTGAAAATAAGCGAGCAATGCAAAAAAGCGTCACCCGTGCAGAAAAAACCGGCGCATTTTGAGAATTGCATCCTCTGAGGAACAGGGAGTACTCTTTTATTAGAAGGATCTTCTGATTGTCCAAAGGAGGATAAAACAAATGAAAAAACATCTCCGAATCCTTGCGGCCGTTCTGGTACTGTGCTTCAGTCTGCTGTGCCCGGTGGCATCTGCCGCCAGTGTACAGACTGCGGCCTGCAAGCCGTCCACTGCAGCCGTTCAGACCATTTCTGCCGGCAAAAAGACGGAGCAGATGGTCTGGATCCCAACGCACGGCGGCAAAAAATATCACAGCAAGTCTACCTGCAGCAATATGAAAGACCCGGAAAAGGTTACATTATCGAAAGCAAAAGCGGAAGGCTTCACTGCTTGCAAAAAGTGCTATTAAGAAAATAAAGAATGATCTGCAAAGCCCTTGCCGGAAATTCTCTGGCAGGGGTTTTATATGTGTCCACAAAAAGTTCAAAAATTATTACAAAGAAATTACAGAAAAGCTATTGCAAATTGGTTTCAAAAGAGTTACAATATGGTTACAGCAAGGGCAAACGATCCTGCTGAGTGTGAAATCTTTTTCTTCTTGTTTTTTGGGATATCGGGCACAGGTTCTCCTCCTCCGGCTGTTCTCCTTCACAGTCGTGATCCATGTGCCGCACAGGCGGTATCCCGCTTCGTGTGCAAAAAAGCTCGTCCGTTCTGGACGAGCTTTTTTGCATCCATAAATCACGCAAAAACCGGCTTCTCATGCGGGAAAGTATGACCTTACGCCATTTTGGTGGGCAATTTGCCTGTTTTTCTGCAAAGGACATTTACAAAGTTTGGCGCGGCGGGGGTTTGTATTCCGGCTGGCTTTGTGGTACAGTATATACAATCAATTTACAGGTTGCAAACATGAATCCGATTGATGTTGATGCGTTAAGAGAAAAGGAGTTTGAACATGGCTTATTTCTATAAAGAACCTTCCCGCACTTTCGGTGAATATCTGCTGATCCCCGGCTATTCCTCTGCAGAGAATATCCCCACGGCTGTCAGCCTCAAGACCCCGCTGGTCAAGTACCGCAAGGGCGAGGAGGAGTGCCCTCTGCAGATGAATATTCCCATGATCAGCGCCATCATGCAGGCGGTCTCTGGCGATAAGCTGGCCATTGCACTGGCCCGTCAGGGCGGCGTGTCCTTCATCTACGGTTCTCAGAGCATTGAGAACGAGGCCGCCATGGTGCGCCGCGTCAAGAGCTTCAAGGCCGGTTATGTCGTGTCCGATTCCAACCTGGCCCCCACTGCCACCCTGCACGATGTGCTGGAGCTGAAGGCACGCACCGGCCACTCCACCATTGCCATCACTGCCGATGGCACTCCGGGCGGCAAGCTGCTGGGCATTGTTGCATCTCGTGACTACCGCATCAACCACACTCCGGATGATGCCCTTGTCACCACCTTCATGACTCCCATTGAAAAGCTGGTCACTGCACCGGAGAACACCTCCCTGCACGACTGCAACAACATCATCTGGGATAACAAGATCAACACCCTGCCTCTGGTGGATGCCGAGGGCAACCTGAAGTATATGGTGTTCCGCAAGGACTACGACTCCCACAAGAAGAACGCCAACGAACTGCTGGATAAGAACAAGAGCTATGTGGTGGGTGCCGGCATCAACACCCGCGATTACGCTGAGCGCGTGCCCGCACTGGTGGATGCCGGTGTGGATGTACTGTGCATCGACTCTTCCGAGGGTTACTCCGAGTGGCAGAGCCGCACCATCGGCTGGATCCGTGAGCACTACGGCGATACCGTCAAGGTGGGCGCAGGCAACGTTGTGGATGCCGAGGGCTTCCGCTTCCTGGCCGAGGCTGGTGCAGACTTCGTGAAGATCGGCATTGGCGGCGGTTCTATCTGCATCACCCGCGAGACCAAGGGCATCGGCCGTGGTCAGGCCACCGCAGTCATCGAGGTCGCAAAGGCCCGTGACGAGTACTACAAGGAGACCGGCATCTACGTGCCCATCTGCTCCGACGGCGGCATCGTCCACGATTACCACATCACGCTGGCACTGGCCATGGGTGCGGATTTTGTGATGCTGGGCCGCTACTTTGCCCGCTTTGACGAAAGCCCCACGAATAAGGTGCGCATCAACGGCCAGTATATGAAGGAGTACTGGGGCGAAGGCTCCAACCGTGCCCGCAACTGGCAGCGCTACGATCTGGGCGGTTCCAGCAAGCTGAGCTTTGAGGAAGGCGTGGACAGCTACGTGCCCTATGCCGGCCCTCTGGCTGACGGTGTGCAGACCACTCTGTACAAGGTCAAGAGCACCATGTGCAACTGCGGCGCTCTGTCCATCCCGGAGCTGCAGCAAAAAGCAAAGCTGACCGTGGTTTCCTCTACCTCCATCGTCGAGGGCGGCAGCCACGACGTTGTGCTGAAGAATGCTACCCCCAATATCATCAACGGTTAACACGTTTGTTCTGAAAGCCGCCCATGCTGTTTGTGTATGGGCGGCTTTTTCTTACCGGAAATCGACCGGGATTTTTCAAAAATGCTTGCACCGCTCTGCGTTTGGTGATATCATGATAGAAAAGCACTGTCAAGACAGGCAGGCGCGCAAACCTTCCCACAGGTCAGAACGGCAGGGGACAGCAAGGAGCCTTGCCGGGTGTAAAGAAGAGAGGATACTATTCATGGACGAAATCAAGGTTGTGCCTTATATTCCAGATGAGGACTACGACAACCCCGCAATGGTCGTGGATTTTTATGAATTTACAATGGCAAACTGCCTGTTCCTGCACGGATTCAAGGACACCACGCTGGTGTTTGATATGTTCTTCCGCAAGAACCCGGATAATCAGGGTTACTCCATCAGCGCCGGCCAGCGCAAGCTGACCCGCTTCCTGCTGAACTACCACTTCAATGCACAGGATATCTGGTGGCTGCGCACCAAGGGCATGAGTGAGGAATTCTGCGAGTATCTGCGCACCTATCAGTGGAAGGGCGACATGTACGCTCTGCCCGAGGGCACGGTGGCATACCCGCATGTGCAGATGGTGCGCATCGAGTGCGACCTCGTGGGCGCAATTCTGATCGAGACCTATCTGCTGCAGACCATGAACTTCCACAGTCTGATCGCCACTAAGGCTACCCGCGTCACCGGCCTGAACACCCACACGCCCCGCAGCGTGATGGAATTCGGCACCCGCCGTGCGCAGGGCGAAAGCGCTGGCAACGATGGTGCATATGCTGCTGTTCTGGGCGGCTGCGTGGGCACTGCCAACTGTTTGGCCGAGATGAAGTTCGGCGCGGAGGTCAAGGCTGTGGGCACCGTAGCGCACAGCTTCATCGAGTTCTTCCCCACGGAGTTTGATGCCTTCAAGGCCTTTGCCGATACCTACCCGGATTCGGTCAGTCTGCTGCTGGACACCTATAATATCATGGAGAGCGGTCTGCCCAACCTCATTAAACTGGACGATTACCTCATCGAGAAATACCCCAACGACCCGAACCGCCGCGTCAAGAGCGCCCGTATCGACTCCGGCGACCTGGCCCGCGGCTCCAAGCGCCTGCGCAAGGCACTGGATGCGGCCGGTAAGCCTTACATCAAGCTGGTGGCTTCCAATGGTCTGGACGAAAAGAAGATCGCCAACATGGAGCTGTATGAGCACGCTCATTTTGACTCCTACGGCGTGGGCGAAAACCTGATCACCTCTGCTTCCGACCCCGTGTTCGGCGGGGTGTACAAGCTGGTGGCGGTCAAGCAGCCGGACGGCAGCTACACTCCCAAGATGAAGTGCTCGGATTCCGCCAGCAAGGCCATCATTCCGGGCAAGAAGATGCCGTGGCGCCTCTACGATGAAAATGGTCAGGCCCAGTGTGACCTGATCGCCATGGATGATGAAGTCATCGAGGCGGGCAAGCCCGTCACGATGGTCAATCTGGACTCCGATGCCATCGAGCGCACCGTCACCATTACCCCCACCAAGGTCAAAAAGCTGCTGGTGCCGCATGTGCTGAATGGTCAGCTGGCCATTGAGCTGCCTTCGATCGCAGAGAAGAAGGCCTACATTGCAAAGCAGCTCACCGAGGAGACCTGGGAGAGCGAGCTGCGTCTGGAGTGCCCGCATAAGCACTATGTGAACATGACCCCGGCTGTGGCCGAGTGCCGTTCCAAGATGTATGCAGAGCTGCACGGCGGCAAGGTGTAAAATAAGCAAAATAAAAAGCCCCTCAATGAGGGGCGTGTTTTATTTGTGATTACTCAGCGGAAATTACAGAAACTGGGCAAACGGATTCGCAAGAACCGCAATCGATGCAAGCATCGCCAATTTCGTATTTAGTTTCGCCTTCAGTAATGCAAGAAACTGGGCAAACAGATGCGCAAGAACCACATTTAATGCAACCATCAGCAATAACTCTCATAATTAGGACCTCCATAAAAATATAGATCAGAACTTTTTATTATCATTTAGAAAGGCACTTGCCTCAACTTATGTTCTCATTATCACACAGTTCAAATTGAAAGTCAAATGAAAATGATAAAAAATTATATAGTATTTTGCATAATAATTGTTCCTTTTTATCATAAAAAGCCTATATTTATATGTATTTTGATATTTCTTTTCATTTATGTAATTGAGTTTAATAATCAATAATTGAGAATACACTAATTATCATTTCAATTAAAATACGTACTACTATACTAGGAATTCAATTATCAATATTTATTATCATAAAAACTATTTTTTTATTACAACAGATTTAACGCTTATCTATATTTTAATCTAACATATAAACTTCACTCTAAAAAAGGCCGAATCATACGATTCGACCTCATTTATATTTATAAAGTAAAGTAATATCTTTACTATTATTCACTATATAACAATAATACTATTTTTTTCTTATAGCACTTAGAAAGATGTTAAGAATGTTAGTGTACCTAAAATAACGCCTGCAAGGTTTGGTACGATTAAAATATAATCACGTTTAGGTGATTTTGTCCAACCATATAATACCCAGATCAAACAAGATACTGCTGCAAATAATGGCTGCCATGGTTGACTAGGATTACCTTGAAGATTAGCAATAATTTGTGGAATATAAACTAAAAATACAAATCCACCAATAAATGCACCAATAGAACCAACTAACATGTTAAATCTTTCTTTTGTCATAGATGACCTCCTTATTCAACATTACATTATTATATCTTACACCATATCATGTGTATTCTTTTTTTCGTTGTAGTCAACTGTGTCAAAT
>OGUQ01001582.1_pt1 | contig 17960 bp, 20 predicted proteins | sample 1574701 | NCBI WGS metagenome assembly OGUQ01 (sample SAMEA2582087, study PRJEB24529) | metagenome | biome: Human gut stool | place: China | collected 2011 | reverse complement strand
CCAATAACCCTGCCGTTCCTCATCAACCGGGTTGCCACGGTGTGATAATATCATCAACGGCTCAGGAGGATAATTCTTGCCACCCGGCACCTCGCTATCAGGGTACATCACAGCGTTGATCGTATTGGCTGAGATGTCAACATGCAAGACACGTAGCCAGGAGGTATAATACTTGCCGCCACCTGATGTAAGGTCATTGACAACACCATATACAACATCGTTTTCTGCCAGTGCAGTAAAGTCGTTATCCCACCGCTTCTTTATCTTCAGGCTGTATGTGCCGTCTTCAAGCTGCGATACACTTTCGATGGTACCGGACTCGGAGAATGAATAGTCGCTCTCCATGGCGGAGAGACGGTTGAAGATAAGCTCAAGGACGGTAAGGCTGTCGCGGACCTCGAGGCGGGACAGCTGCATACGGCCGTCAGGGAATATTCCGGCACCCTTGCCCGCGACCATAGAGTCGATAAACTCGCCGAACTTCAACAGAAAATTTGTGCCGTCAGACTGGTCTTTGCGAAGGAACACCTTTGATAATTCTTCGATGCTCATTCCTTGTTGAATGAGTTCAAGAATGCCAATAAATGTCCGTCCAACCCTCTCTGCGGTATTCTCTCCCTCAGAAGAGGCGTTCCTTATCTGTAGAGCAAGTTTCCTTAATATGTCAAGTGTATCAGGCATTATTCACCAAGTACTCTAAAAGTTACACGATTAGCATTAATCCCTCCATTTCCCCTATACAGCGGAAAGTCTTTTTTGTTATCATTCAAATACCGAACACATTCTTTCATATACCTATCAGCAACAGAGAAAGCATCATTATAAGCCATAAGTTTCTCCTTAAAATCAGAACGCGACGAATACTCGTTATCTTTATTGACAAATCCAAAACGGGTGACATTTCCATCTCCATTTTTCACGATACGAGCATAGGTATAATATGCTAATGTCGTTTTCAGCCCTACAAAGGAACGTTTGCCTCCACATTCTATGGTATAAGAACTACCATTAAGCAACTCACTATAATTTTCCGGATGTTCTTTCACATCTAAGAATAAAGCATCACCCAAAGCTGACTTCAAATCAATGTTCTCCGACTCCCGAATATATGCCTCTATCTTTTCCGTATCGATGTGTATTGACATCGTACGAGCCAACTTATAGACCTCATCTGTTGTTATTAGACATCGCAGCATTTCTTATATATTTAAGAGGTTGTACACTAAAGTCATTGGAAGGATTGAGAGGTTCATACCAATGCGCAAAAATTTTCTGAAAAGCCCGTTCAATCATGCGTTGTTGCTTTGACACAATAGAGTTATAGTATTCAAAAGCATCTTCCAATATATCCCCAGAAAAACCAACCTTACCAATCCGGATACAATACCAAGGCTCCTGCCCGAAAGCCGAATAAATACGTTCAACCACACTGGCATCAGTAACGGTAAACTCCTTATCATAATTTTTAGGACTAATATCCACAAACTCCGGTTTTTCTTCATCAGATTCCAAGGTTACCTCTAAGACCTTTGTCGCATTGGTGTCTCCTTGTAATTGCACGATAGTATCAGAAAAACCAGTATCTTCATTAGTCCTATCCTCTTTTATAGGATTTCCGTTTTCATCAAAACGTACCGAAGAAGCACCTTTCTTTGTAATTATCATCCCGGAAGGCATGAAGTTACAACGCACATTACGATACTTCACATTGGCTAATCCCTCATCCGTACTCATTTCCGTAATCACACGGTCAGCTCTTCCGATAGGATACACGAATTTCCCTGTGTTGCTAATCCATAGTATCTGCCCCTTATAGTTTTCAATCCCTCCGGCAGCCCGAATTTGCGCATAGACCACCTCCTTACGTGGATTAAATACATCTATAAACTCCACATTTTCTGGTATTACCTTTATGGCTTTTCCCTGACGGGTTTTCTTTCCTGTCCAATCCGGATGAACTGCGATTTTTGCGATATATCCGGATTCATCCTCCTCCAACAAACGGCAATTTTCAAAGGGGATGTGCTGTACTTCCACTATATCTGCGAACATATTATAATTAACATGTATCGCCATCCCATCGTAATCAGCAACATCCTTGCAGACGAAAGCATGGATGTCATCTGCCGTATCTCCACGGCGGTTAACCACATATTCAGAAAAAGCAACCTCACGAAACCCATTTCCCTCTATGAAATTGGCATAACGTTCTGCACATTCGCTACCCGTTGAACTCGCAGCGATGATATTTCTTAGATGTTGGGGATATAAATTATCATCACCGTAGCTTTGGATGCCAAGATTACGTAAATAGCCCGTGTCAACACGCCTATTACTCTTCTTCTTTAATTCATTTACATTCATCGTTCCGTGAGGTTATTCTTTATTTCACCGTTTCTACGGCTTCTATAGTCTGCTTAGAGTCAACTACAGATTGAGCCTCTTTAATATGAGCATCCAATACTTTAGCTGTAACTTTCTTCCCGTTCAGTTTATAAGTCTTGAACGCATCTCTCACAATCTCAGAAGTAGCACCTTCCACTTCAAAGGCTTTCACCAATTCTGAAACCAAAGTTTCATCCAATGGTAAAGCAGGACTCATCCGTCTTTCAACCCTTTTCTCCCAATCGGAAGGCGTTGAAGCAAAAAAGACTATCCCTTTAGGATTTTCCGCAAGATACCTTTCTGCCGCTTCGTCAGTAAGATTGTTGTTGGTGTACATTTCACTACTTCCAAAGCCTACTTGGAGCAATACACCATTTTTCAATGCATAACTTGATTTTTCTTTCATTTTTCCATATCTTTTTAAGTACGAATACATTTCAATCACAGCGTCACGATAGCAATCACCACATGAGGTCTTGGTAAATGTCCTACCAAGAACTTCATGAAACATCAGTTCAATGTCTGATTTATCAGAAGAAGAAAGGGAGACCTTATCCCCCAATCTCTTCAACTTATCAACCATCTCCAAGACAAGCATATTCCCTCCTATGCTGCCGGTTCAGCCGTCAAAGTGTTGACAGCAGTCTTAGTTGCTTCATAACTCGTCTTGAACAAGAATAATGCAGATTTAGGCGTTTTCTGCTCTTCCAAGGTAACAGCCCATCCACCTTCAGTATCCTCGCTATACTTATCGTTGTCGATAGCTGTAGCTGTAAGCCCTTGGTAGTAACCATACACCTGAAAAGCGGCATCACCAGGGTTTCCTTCTTTCTGTAAACCCTTATATTTATTCTCCAACACCACAACATAGGTACCGTTAGCCAATCCGTCAATAACATCAGCGCATACATCCGGGTCGTTTGCCAATATCACAATCGCGACAGTATTGGTAAACGAACTACGATATGTCCCAGCCACTAATGAGGTCTTTGTACCCGTAAATGGATTTTTACCAGGAACAACAACCTTATAAGCCTTCTTCCCGGTTTTCATAGCCAGCGTTTCAATCACATTCTTTTTTGTAGAATTGAATACTGTGGCTGCAAAGTCCACATCCGCACGATTCATTATTACCCCTTCCTGCTCCAATCCTTGTACTACTGGATCATCACACGACGGAACAATATCTTTCTTTAAAATATCATCACATACTCCCATAGAATACCTCCTTTTGTCAATATGCTACTTGCACCAAGTTGTCCTCGCCAATCATAGAACCGAGTTTACCAGTAGAATAGATATAATTCTTACGGGGTTTTCTTTCAAACCAGATATCAAGGTCAGATATCGGGTTATCGCCTTCACAACCGTACATTAAATTGTCCGGAGAACATAGAACCGCACGGTGAGGAAGGTTCAGTTTCGTTTTATCGTTCTGATACGCTTGAATAAATCTATCCCAAATAGAACATTTTACGACCGTAACGCCGTCATACTCTCCTACTTCAAGGCCGTCAAAAATGACCGTCCAAGGCATAATAACCTTATATTTCTCCCTCACATCACGTGACAAAGAATCACATAATGATTTTGTAGCAAAAATTGCATGTCCGGACTTCTGGAAAATACGGCTATCCGCATCTTCAAGCATCGCGTCAAACACAGATGTAGCAGCCCCCAATTCTTTCATCTTGGACTTCTGCAAAGCATAAGATGTTTCAGAGTTGGCTGATATAACGGTATGCTGACCGGAATTCTCTGCACATATGGCAAACAGGCGTTTAAAGAAACCGTCACATGTCTTGAACAATTCTACATTCAATCCATCCGTAATTTGACCGGAACCGTCAATATTAGCGGCATCCTTGTCTCCAAACCAAGTGAAGCGCCATAACATTTTCATCATTGCTTCCGTCAGTTTTGGAAGGACAATCCCATCCATATATTCAGTAGAAGTAAGGTCCGCAATATTGGTACCCGTCTTCAAGCAGTACTTTGCAATAGTATTCTCCAAGTCCTCATAGCACATTTCCAACGGGACTTGCCAGTCACCAATTTCCCATACTTTCTGGGCGGCAGCGATAGCCACTTTTTGATATTCAGGGTCACATCCGGCGCCTGCGATACCTACATCCTCCATCTCACCGATGAAACCAACTTTCTTGCCATTGGTCACTTTAGGCATGAACGTCATAAAACGCTCCATATCCTCATTTTGAAAGACTGTCAGTTCAATCAAGTCTTTCAAATCTTTCACCGCCTGATTGTCTGGCGTCAATTTTGAAAAATCTAAAATAGGCATACTCAATTCTCCTTTCTTTACTTTTTAGCTCTCTTCTCCCTTTCCTCTCTCAATTTTCTTTGAATAGGTGTCTCCTCTGCACTTGCTTGTGTCTCAACAGTATTCTTGAAGGATTGGGTACGCAAAGAGACTCTATAGGTTGAACAATGTTTTGCTAGCCAATTCTCACCCCCTGCCATCTTTACAGCATTCAGTATCTTATTGTCCTCAACTGTACGGGCATTGGTTTTCAATGCCGCATTTTCCTCTTCAAGTTCTTCAATGCGCGCCTTTAAAGCTTCAATCTCCTCATCACCGTTTGTTTCTTCCGGGTCTTTGATTTCTGTAATCACTCCGTCTGTTACAATGATAGTCTTACCATCGGGCATAACATGCTCGCCATCGGGGGATGCCGCATCTCCCACTTGCGGTTCTCCTTCTTCACGTTCCACCGTCAGTGTATTACCTTCGGCATCTGTCAGTTCCATAGATACTACCGGAATGTCTTCTATCTTCTGGTAGCCACATTTCGCAAGCAGTCTGTCAATGATAGATTGCTTTACCGTTACTTGTTTTTCTTTGTTCATTTTCTCACTATTAAGTTTATAATCAGTTCCTTTTGCTGTAGTTGGTATAAGAACATCAGATATAAATCCAAGTTGTTTTGCAACCTCACCGCCAAACCATGCCTCCTTGTTCATCTGGACCTCCAAAATGGTCGATTCAACTCCTGTCCGTTCAACATATACAGCCATCATCTTATCCTTTTCCGCTTCCAGACTTGATTTGATGGATTCTATAGTTTCAAGGTCCAATAAATCATCATATCTTGCCAAATATGGTTTGTGGATGAGAAACTTTGCATGAGGATAAGCCTTTCTGCGTTCAAGTGGAGCAGAAAGCAAAATGATGGTAGCCATAGAAGCACATCGTCCAACAACGGTACAAGATATTTCCTTACCTGACGCACGTAATGCATCATAAATAGCATACCCCTCAACTGTATCACCGCCACACGAATGGATTTCAATGTCAATTTTAGGGTCAGCCGGGTCAAGCCATGAAAGGAAGTATTGGATATCCGGAAACGAAAGCCCCTCGTCACCGGTCAAATACCAATTTTCCATTTTATCCTTATCGGCTACAATGTCCTTGTTAATGTATAATTTAGCCATATCACATAATTGTTTGTAACAAAGGTAGAAAACATGATACGGCTTGAAGAAAATAAGAAGTCTATTCCACTGACACGCTTTGTCAGCAACTTTTTCAAAACAAAAAAAGGGCGGAATAATTCCGCCCCTAAATATCCACTTTACTTGAGAACTTATCTATTATCCGATAAATTGTCCTTTCCGCAATATTATACTCATCGGATAAATATTGCATGATATAAGTCTTTTTATGCCCCTCCTTTGACAGACGGACATACTCTTGATACACGGGAATATATTTCACATCCCCGACATCAAGCGAAGCGTCCCCCATCATTTGAAGAAGACTTTTATTCAATATCAATAGTTCATATGCTTTCATATACTACCAAGATTTTCAACGTACTTAACCCTATTAGCAACAGAGGTAAACTCTTCCACAGAAACCACCGGAGCAGGCGCCATCATCATACCTTTTGCAACAGCTTTGGCCAGCATGTCCTCTCCTAACGCCTGATTGGAAGAAGCTGTTACATTAATGGGAATACCTCCTCCTATCTGATTGAAAGCCGACAATAACGGAGCAAACATCGAGGTTGCAGCAGCCGTCATTACACTTTCACCGTTGGACAACATAGCAGGTATGGAATCGCTTGTACCGGAACCTGGCCCTTCAACTTTACCTCCTTGTGCAAATTTAGCACTTTTCACCGATTTCATAGCCTTTCCCATAACAGTAGTTACAGATGCCACTACAGTACCTATCGCAGCAAGCATGTCAATCCATGTTGCAGATGAGCGGGTAGCTGTTTCTACGGCTTTGGCAATGGCTACCCCTTGCGCAATAGAAACCTCCGCAATAGCCAGTATTTTCGCCAACTGAGCCATATTCTCGTTATCTCCTGCCGCTTGTTCCAACAAATCAGAAAGATTCCCTGCCAAGACAGAAAGGGATTCACCTTTATTTTGCTGCATCTCCACTTCCTTGTCAATGACCGCCTGCTTTGCATTCAAGTATTCTTGGTCTGCAGCAAGCTGCCTGGCCCGGAATTCGGCATCACTCTCCTCTCCCATCCGTCTCAAGCTGTCTTTCAGTTCAAGCTTCTGCTGTTCCTGCATACGAAGAAGCTCAAGTTCACTATCTCCATTCAATTTAGCTTCTGCCAATTCATTATCCAATCGAAGTTTGAGTGCATCAGCTTGTTTCTTTGCTGTATCATTCTCATGTTGAACGGACAAATCATAAATCTCTTTATTGTACTTCTCCGTAATAGCAAGCTTCATCTGTTCAGTAAGCTCTTTCTGACGGAGTTCTACGTCACGTTGGGCAACAAGTTGCTGCATCTTTAGTTGGTACTCCTGCTCACCTCCAGCTTTTACGGATTCAAGTTGCAGAGAGATTAGTTTCTGCCGGTTCTCCACCTCCTTCATCAGTTGTTCTTCCGATAATTGCTGTAATGCATCATTTTTTTGCTGTTCAAGTGCAATGATCTGCTGATTGAGTGCTTGGCGCATAGTTGCTGTAAGACCTATTTCAGTACGTAAACGGATACGTAAATCCTCTATCTGACGCTCATACACTCTCTTAGTCTCAATAAATTGTTTTTCTTGGGCATCCTTGACTATCTTCAAGGCTTCATCTTCTGCTTTTCGGATTTCCTCGCGCTCTTTTTCTTTGATGGCAGCCACTTTCTCTGCCACAGCTTTCTGCACTGTGACTATTTCTCCTCTAATCGTATTCTCCTGCTCAAGTAATTCCATAGTTTTAGAGAAATACTCCTTCTCCGCATTGTATTTTGCAGCTTCAAGTTCAGCCAACTTATCATTTGTCTCTGCATCATTTTCTGCCCATTCTGAACGCTTACGAAGAAGCTCAAACTCTCTCGTTGCCAAATCCACATTCCGCTTTGCCTGCTCCTCTTCAAGCTTATTAGCCTGCTTTACGAAAGCAAGTCTCTCCTCTGCCGTGAACTTCTCCTTGTCTTTCGCCTGCTGGCGCAAACGTGCGACCTCCAGCTGGTCTTTAGCATTCTGTACTTGGTCCGTTCGCGCTTGTTTTGCTATGGCTGCTTCTTCCTTAGCCAGTTTGATAGCCTCTCTATTGGCATCGTTAATGTCCCTGATATACTTTCCTATGCCAGGCAATTTTTCTGCCATCTTAGCTATCCATCCAATCATCTTTGCTCCAGACTCGACAACAGATAGAATACCTCCCGCCAATCGTTGAACTATGTTCAAAAGAAAATCAAGTGACCTTGATAATGGAGCAGTAATAATGTTCCAACGATTTGACGCTTCTTCACTGGAATTTATAGCTTTGGATACAAGCATTATCGCTGCAGCAATACTAGCAAGAATAGCAACTATCGGATTCGTCAGTAAAGCTAATAATTGCTTACTAAATCCTATAACAGCTGTTTTCCCAACATTAAAAGCTTGTTTCACTCCTCCAAGTTCTGTTTGCATTTTAATAATTGAATCAAGAAATGGGATATTTGATTGTGCAGCCTTTAAAATAGCAGCTTCATAGTTTCCTACATTCCGATAAAAACGCTGCGTTTCCTCCTCTGCTTCCTTTAACTCCTCGGTGATTGCATTAATATGATTCTGCAGTTCTTTACCTTTAGTACCTTCTCTTTCTTCTCTACTCAATGCGTCATATGCAGCGGTAGCATTGGAAAGTTCTGCTCGTAAAGCCACAAGGCTACCCTCTTGTTCCTTCTCTAATTTTAATTGATTCTGAACTTGCTTATTCAGCATCCGAATAGCATCATTATATTGCTGCGTTGCTATCTTCGTTTCAGACAATTTCAAATTATATTGTTCTCGACTAATCCGCCCAGCCTTCAAGTCATCCTTTAAAGTTTGCTCCCTTTTTCGGAGTACATCCAACTGTGAACGATACTCCGCTATTTTACGAATAGCATCATCATAACGTACTCTAATATTAAGAATCTTTTCTTCTACATTGCTATTTCCCATAACTACACCTCCAATTGTAACAATTTACATTCACATATTCCCGTATCTTCTGCCTTAATGGAAATAATGGCATAATATCTACCATATTGGGCCAAATAAATTGGAACAGTCATATCCAAGTCTCTCAACTCAATATCATTTATTTCTATCTTTTCTGTAATAACAATAGGCCTTCGTATGATAGATTGGTATGTTTGGTAATACATAGAAAGGAGTGTATTCCAATCAAGACCAGTAAATACCCCTTTCACACCATTATAAGCCAATAATCTTGGCTCAACTGAATTGTATTCCAAATTACCTTCCTCATCATATGAATATATTGGTATCTTGGCTACATCCGAGAATTGGTCACTGGCAGCAAACGGCAATTCTACAACATCTCTTTCACTTTCTATCGTTTCGTTTTCTACAAACAAATACCCATCATATTTCCCCACTACCGTATCATCCTCCTTCCATCTATAAAAATTCTTTTGAGAAAAATCATCAAGAGAATAGGCAATCGCATTAGGTTTATTATCTTTATATGTAGCAACCAGCCTACGGGTCCAATCCAACGCTTTCGCCTTATTAGACATAATTGTATCAAATGATACAAACACAAGGCCGTTACTTTCTGTGAACAAAGGGAAAGTACCTATGATTGCCGATATAGCTTTAATAAAATCAGACTGCTTTATATCTGGCAGATTAGGTATTATCCAATATCTACCACCCAATAATATTTCTTGCTCTATATTCGTTATCTTCAACGTGCCGCTAATAGAAACGACATCAGATGGCTTGCCTATATTCTGCAAAGCAAATTTCAGATGAGGAATAGAAGAATGTAGAGTAGAAAGCATCTCTGTTTGCCTATTCTCAAATTGAAACAAGACCTCATATACACCGTCACTTATAAAATTTACATTCAGTAATGGAATTGTAAGTACAGTACTTGTATCCAGTTCGCTACCGACTTCATTGAAGTTGTAATTATAAACTTCCAATGTAGCAGATAATGGAGCCACATTTGTATTTACTTTAACTTTAAAATTACCCGATATCTTAGGTACAGCATTTATGACTTTAGACCTATAGCCATTGTAATATCCTCCACTCACTCCGTTTCCTATTACTGCAAGGTTTCCATAAAACGAACCAACATTTCCCATATCGTTGAAGTATATGTTTGTCTTGCCAGCCCTATCCTCTGCAACGCCCTTTAAATCAACGGTTATAGCTTCGATTTCTGCATACTCTTCGCTTGGATTTTTTTCCAATAATGGAACAAACATGTTTTCCAATAAAGCCTCTTTGTCTTTTGGAAAAATAAAAGATATGCCGTTATCCTCTTCTATGTATTCCATGATTTGTTTTACAGACTGAACAGGATGATACCACACCATTGAATCTCCATTTCTGAAACCATAGTCAACCTTTGGATATACACGATCATTTTCTCCCCAATCTTTCCATTCAATATATTTCGGATAATATATACCTCCCACATATTCACCAGCATCCATATCTCTCAGGCTTTTTCCACTTTCAAGCATTGATGATAGTGCTGTTATATTTCCCCACGTCATGGCAATCTCAATCTTATCAGATATAGATATAAGTACAGCCTTAGCAGTTGGAATAACCTCTACCCCATTACGAAAATATCTTGCATCATGATATTTCCGAGGATAACCGGAGTCTGCAGATGGAAGCTCAGCATGCGATATGATACGTTGATTCCTTATTGTCTTAGGTAATTTGATTGTATAACTATTATTGCTCACAATCTTACTCAAGTCTGTAAAAATATTGCTCTTGAAATTAAGTGTAATCTTGGTATTATCGTCCAAGTCTACCAACTTACCATCAATAAATAGCATGTCATTTCTCATAAGCTTTGTACTCTTGTTTCTGGTAATATGATTGTTGCTACGAAATCCTGCAATACGGCTCTTGTCTTATTGAAGTTACCAACAGATACATTCACCGCCTTCCAGCTATCAACTCCATTCACATTTTTACCTGCATACATATCAACGATGGGTGACAACGCGAGTTGAAACAAGAAGTCAAACGTTTCAGAGTCCACTAAAGGAGCACACACCAACAATGTATTCTCTTCTGTTTTTCTCTGCTTACGTCCTGAACCTCCATGATAGCCATTAACATAGTTATAGTCTTGCATATTATTACGAATAAATTCACCATCATTGGCAATTTGTTTACTCTCATCACCACGTTTAAACAACCAATAGCAATAAAAGCCATGACGATTTATCCAACGTAAATAAATTCCATCCGTGCATTCATCAACTAAAAGCCTCACGTTTACAGCCATATTCGTCAATGCATGAAAAGTAAAATCAAATGTATTGTCGAACACGTTTGCCCCCACACTCGTTCCCGGCAATTTCAATACGACCTCATTGTTTGCATCAATTCCATTCAAAGTAATATTATACACCTTTCTTTCAGACAATGTAATAGCTGGTAAAGAAATGCTGTCAGCGGTCACACTCACATTAGCATTACCGGCCGTATACATTCCTACCGTAAACGGAAGGTTTTTAAACCACGTCAATATACGATTTCCATTATACCGTTCACCCACCTTCATTGCCCCCCAAATGATGAACGTATTGAATTGAAAACTTTCAGACATTGAACTGTCCGAATAAAAGTCAATATCTACAGAGAACACACGTCCTACCCCGCTATCTTTCGGAATCGTCTGTGAATAATCAATTTTCCAAAATTCTACAGTGTCAAATGTAGACTGCATGTAAAACGACACATCAAAAAAGCATGCATTATTAAACAGAGCCCTCTTCTCCTTGTATGAAATTTCAGAAACGATATCAGTCACCGTCACCTCCACGTAATCCCAAGCATGCCCGTAAATGTTTATCACTACCGGATTAAAACAGAAAGATATTTCATCCGGATATTCTATGGTTGTTTCCCCTATCTTATGAGTTCTCATTACTATGTAGATTTATATGTGTCACATCATCAACGAGTATACCAAACACACGGTCCATAATGTCCCGTATTGTTTGCTCCACGTCCGTTGTATATATATCCTCGTACGTACCAGAGTGATAAAGTGATGTGCCCTCTGTTGCTATCTTCCGGGCCACAAGGTATGCAAATGACCTTGGTCTCTCCACTTGGATACCCTTGTCTATCATCCATTGCTGAATAATCTTATAGAATCCTTTCGGTACTTTCCCCGAGGCACGTCCCACCTCCAGAACTCCGAACGCTTGACGACCATAAAGAGTACCATGATTATCATCCACGACAACGTGCAGGCTCTTGATAGTTTTGCCACTTGCACGCTGCCCAGCCCGTATATGATTTTCTATGATGCGCTGCCGAAGATTATCCAACTCCTCACACAATATCGCCTTTACCTCTTTCCTCCTATCTTCCATAACTAGCACATGGGCGCTCCTTGAACCTCTTTCAATTTCAATTCTATTACTATTCCGGTAACATTTACATCCAGCTTATCATAGAAAACGGAATAAGGTACCTCATCGCTCACCCACTCAAACAGCTCGCTCCTATTCAACTCACGGATAAACTGAACCGCATATCCTTTGCATCTCTCAATGACCTCCTCATTCTCCACCCCATCGAAATCAAATTTGGTCTTATCAGCAAATGCTATCATGCAGTTAGGAGAATCCCTTAGCTGTGTTCTTGATATGACGAATTTCCCGGATATAGGAAGCAAATTTATAATGGCCGGCAATGGCATCTTATCCAACCTGACATTGGCGGTCGCCCAGTTATCGAACAAATAGGTGACTCCTTCCAGCTTTTCTGCAACAGAAGCTATCTTCCTTTCTACACTTGTATTCATTGCTTATTCTGATATATTTCCCGTAATCGACGTTCATAGCGTATTTTCTCTGCATCCATGTCAAGGCATTTATATACCCTCACCCATGGAACACATTCTACCTGCTCATGGTCAGTTATCCCCATGCGGGTAGCATAGTAATCCACCAAGCCAAACAACCCGAACGAAAGTTTATCAACCCCAGCACGTCTTTCTTCCGGAGTCGGTGCCACGCTTGTAGTTTCAAAGAGCTTGGTAATACGTTCAACTTCCCTGGTTACCCATGTGGAGAATCCCAAAATATCCGCTGCTTCATACTTCTCTATCTTATCAATAGGCAAACCGAGGACAACACAACATGGAACCATTATACAGTCTATTACATTGCGTACGGATTGCAGTTCCATCAACTGACCTATGGTGAGGTCGTTCAGAGTCTCCGGAACTCTGACACCTGCGACAAAGTCCGGTTTAGGCAACTTTCCTATCTGCTCCAACAGTTCAGTAGCATTGCTCGCCACGTCACTCAATATCAAAAACTCTTTTACTGTCATATCTGTCCTAATTTTGCTTTTGGTCTTTTAGGCATCGGTTTTATACGAAAAAGCATTGCCATTATCAACATGTCGAGGTAATCCGGAGAATGTCCGAGTATATCTTTCATATTCTCCTTGCTGATTATCCCTTTCTTCCGGGTATCGGCATCTATATGGTCTTGCTTCAAGACGGACAATTCTTCCATTATGCGCTCTCTTTGCGCTTCCGTACATATAATTCTTATCTGCCGATTATTTATTAGCTCTGCAAGCTTAAATGCACATTCAGATTTCAGATTGTCGTACTCTGGATTAATCGGTCGGGTACCACCATGAAATTCTTTGATACCATTCAAATAACTTTCAAGGTAGCTTCCAAGTCCATCACTATCAACTACCATCATACTACGTGGAATCTTCCACTGTATCATCATGTTTTTAAGATCCGTCTCAATAGATTTACCCGTGCTATATTCCTGGTCTAACCGGATATAACACACATTACCCACCCAGTGCCCCCCGACAAAACGGTCGCGTCCTTTCATGGCAAGGTCAGCTGCTCCCGTCGATAATCCTATCGGTTTTACGTGCTCATTTGCGAATAGGTCACAAATAGCATCATAATCACAGAGTGCTGTCGGGTCGTTGTCATACTCCCAATTACCATAGTACAAGCGCTCCTTTGTCACTTTGTCCCTGGTATTGCGGAGCGTATCTATGTAATCCTCGGTAGCGTAGGGATTATCCTGCACCAATGCTTGAATAAAAGCGTATGGGGCTTCCAGCTTGCCTTCTTTCCACGGTTTGTAGAACTCACGATAAAGCCAGTTCTTCTTTGGATTGCAAGTGATAAGTATCTTCCCGGATATTCCATACACATCATTCAAGTGCCGTCCTATACGCGTCTTCAAAACCTCAAATGCGAGGTAGTGAACCTGCCCGGCTTCTTCAATCCATCCTCCAGTAAACTCCTTGGAGCCCAATCGCTCATACATCGGGTCTTTGACGGGATAATATGTCAAGTCAAGAAAGATGATTTCCGACCCATTCCCTAAAAGTATACCGTCATTGGTCTGCTTGTAGTCAGTGAATCGATGCCACTTTGCCACCTTGTCGAAAGTGACAGAGATAGACTCACGGCTATCTTTCAAATTATTTCGGCCAGCGAACCATCGAGTGCCCGGGAGATAGTAAGCACATTGCATAAGCCATTCACACCAGCGCCACCATAACACAGAAACTTCGTAACATCGTCACGAAGGTAGTTATAGGCTAACCTCTGCTTTATATTGACCTTATATCCCATTACTTGACTTTCTCCGCATCTTCTGTATATGGTAGAAAATTAAATCCTTTGAACTCTTTTCCTGCATTCGTATGGTCCACCTCCTGCTTGTCAACAAGCCCTAACTTTCGGGCAATGATATTCGCATTGAAAGCTCCAACGCACGCTCCCTCAAACTGCTGCGTTTCGATGGTTTCCTCCACGCGTGCGATGACCTCCAAAAAATCTTCATCATTCTTATTTCTACATTCGGAACGAAAAGTGCTCCACCACTTGGAAGAAGCACCTACATAAATACAGAACCCGGTTAGGGAATACGGACGGGAAGTCGGGGAAACTTCTTGTTGTACTTGTTGCTCATTGACTGTCTCCACCTTCTTCCCTTTTTTCCTTTTTACCGGAACAGTCTTTTGAATGGCCTTTTTGGACAACCAGGGATTTTCATCACACCATTGGAAATACTCACATGCCGCCTCCCATAAGAGTTCTGGCGTGGAAAAGAGTTTATCCCTCCCATGCTTGCTCCTTAACATCCAAAATTTATTTCCCGTCGGTGCCGCCATATTATTTCTTCATTCTGATAATCTCTCCACAATGAGGACATGCAAGTTCAATATATTCAGTTCTTTCCTGCTCCAGACCTTCTTCAATACGTTCTGCCTTCTTCCTGAAAGATTCATTCTCTTGGCGATGCATTTCCTCACTGAATTCCTGTTTTGCCGCTTCTGATTGCGACTCTTCCGTGACATAATTGTTTGTCGGAATAAAATTCATGTCAAAACCGAGTAACTGGTCTATGGGTTCAAAAAAGAAGTCTTGCATATCTGCAGGTACATTCATTGTCCTAAGCTCACGTATCAGTTTCTCTTCATCCCATGACGCAAATTCTGATGTCTTATTATCTGCGATACGATACTGACGCGCCTTTTCCTCGTCCAAGTCCACAATGATGCACGGGACCTCTTTATATCCAAGATTCAAAAGGGCAAAATACCGTGTATGACCAACAATGATTTCAAAATTCTTATCCAACACAAGCGGCTGATTGAAACCATATTTCTTTATTGACTCTTCTACCGGCTTAACAGCCTTACTATTGTTCCGGGCATTATTCCAATACGGAATAATCCTATCTATTGCAATGCTCTGTATATCCATAGTTATAATTCCAATGAGTTTGTATGATGAACAATTTCTTTGATGGCTTTGCTGTATTCATAATTCCTGAACATCTTGGCAAAACCGGTAATATGCTTCAGCTTCACAAGCTCCAACGGCTCCATGCCAAGCTTTCTACAAATAACAGCATCCGACTCACCGTTTTTTATCATGTTATAAATGATGTTTGTCATGCCATCAACGGAATGCTTGCCACGGGCACGATTGTGACGGACCGTAGAAGCCATACGGTCGTTGATATCCTTGTCAATGACAACAATGGGAAGACGCCCACTATTGCGCTGGGCAATGTCCTTATACATGCGCGCGATAAGGTTACGATGAAACCCGTCGACAATAATATACTTTTGCTCCTCTTCACTCCAAATCGTAACAATTGGCTGTGTATATCCATCTTCACGAATGGAAGTATAAAGGAGCTGCATCTCCTGCTTTGCCACAGCGTTCGGATTATAGTTGTTCGCCTTCACCATATCCATCGGTACCCAGAGGACACGGTCCACCGGATTGGCCTTTTCAGGAGACAGAGAGAATAAAATCTGTCTTATCTCATTGAAGAAGTTTATTTTATCTGGCGCTTCATCAAGCATCCGGATGATTATTTCTTTTAGTTTTTCCATATTTATACTTTGATTTATGAACCAATAACCTATTATTCAACTTTGTCTGTTCAAAGTCCTCTGTGATGATACCACGGGCAAAGGCGCGATATATATCAACGCGATCGGAATCAGACCAGCCCGCAATCTTATCAACCACCGTATTTAGATTATTGGTAAAAATTACTTTATTCTTGCTCTCAGCTACGATATTGTCTATGAGATATTGCAGATATTCCGGCCAGTCCTTGAAACAGTTGGGATAGTTTCTTACCTCTTCAAAGGCATCCAACAGAAGATGGTTCGTTGTGCCAATATTGGGAATACGCATGTACATGGCATTATAAGCCTTCGGGTCAATCTCTTGCAAGTAAGGAATATTCTGATTACTGTTCTCATGGATAAGAGAAGATACCCTTGCAGAACGCAACGGTTCCTTTGAAAAGATATAGTTGTAGACCTTATTGTATTTCAACCGATTGGAGAAGATGTAATACCATATATCGCGATATGACCAATCATACAAAGGATATATAACAACACCATGGCTACAACGTTTTCCATATGTCATTCCTGGCAAGGTTTCCTTTCCCGTCAATCCAGCACGACGAGCTGGTGACTCTTCAATACGGACACCTCCCAAAGATATATACCCCCCTCCCAAGTGATGATATGCGATGGCATCAAACATATCCTTAAATCTGTCGACTCCATAGACGTTTTCCTTAAAAGAGACATCTTCTTTCTCACGCATCCACACTTTCCCTGGCTCCCAAGGGATAAACCAGTCACCACTGTTCGCATTCCATAACCGGAACGGAATTTGCACCCAAATAGGTTCCACCTCTGGCAATGACATAACATAACGCATATACTCAACAGTATATGTGTACTCACATTCCTGATCAAGAAATATAACCGGCAACTTTTGAATGCCCAATTCACTTGTCACTTCCAAAGTAAGGTGTAATAAGGCAGTACTATCCTTGCCTCCGGAGAAACAAACACCTAATCTGTCCCCCATAGAAAACAACTTCCTTATCCGGTCTTTTGCCGCTTCATATACATTCTGCTCTGAATACAATATCATACGTTCGTCACGATATAATAGTTATCAAACTCCCTTACTTCACAATGAGGAAATCTTTCCTCCAGCTCACTCCTTGAATGACTGTAATGTTCCAGATTACAGCCGGTACGTTTATAAGTTACCGGATGATAATTCTCCTTGTAGAACATGAGGAAAATATTCTTTCCTTCGGGAATATCCGTCAGTGCTTCAATATCAATGTAACTGGCCGAGCCGAACAAAGCTACAATGCTATTGAATGTTGCAAACTTTAAATTGAGCAACTCAAACGGAATACACAAATTATTATACTCCGGATGCTTCTTTCTGAAAACATCAAGCATCTTACTACTTGGGTCAATACCCCAATATTCATCCGGAGACACTTTCAGAATATCAAGGAGTAACCCCGTACCACATCCCACATCCAGAAAAATCCCTGAAACCTCAAAAAGCATTGAGGCAATCTTACGATTCTCCTCAATACTGGCTTTGTCTTTGAACAGAGAATCATAACTCTCTGCAACTGCATCATACTGATTTACTGCGTACATACTTTATTATTTTGATTTACAAAATGTATTTACAACTAATTAGTTCTCAATATTTTATAAGCAATAAGTCAGGAATATGGTCGTTGTCTTTAATTGTA
>OGUQ01001574.1_pt1 | contig 18053 bp, 10 predicted proteins | sample 1574701 | NCBI WGS metagenome assembly OGUQ01 (sample SAMEA2582087, study PRJEB24529) | metagenome | biome: Human gut stool | place: China | collected 2011 | reverse complement strand
TATTGCAGAAGGGTGTGCTGAGTTATTATCTAAAAAAGGCATCTGAGAAACAGATGCCTTTTTTAATGAAGTTATTTAGAAATCAATATCGTTCATGCTATTAACCAATAACTGATATTTAATATATCCTCCACTTTTAGAAGAATATTTGGTATAAATAGCGGTGATATTACCTTTGGCACCATCTGCAGGCAGAGGCTGAAGTGCGAAGTTTGAATATCCGCTGACACGCAGGATATAGTTGCCACCTGTAGATGTCGTATTGTCATAAGCAAACCAGGAAGAACCATAATAGCGATTACCTCCATAGCTGTAAGCATAGGTTGGAGTCAATCCTTCTTCTGCATAATATTTGTTTTCATATACAGCGGTGGTTGAACCGTTCGGGTAAGTTGTTTCTAGATATTGAGGATACTTGTCGCCGTCGTATGTGCCTTCTTTGTAAGTCAGTCCTTCGAAACGTACCAAACGTCCTAATGCATCATCATTCAATTCTGTTTTATAATTATTTTCATTGATAACCAATATGTCGTCTTCTGTCAGACTGCCGAGTTCACCTTTGAATACATGTTGATCTACAAATAAGGTATTCTCGAGATTACGGTTTGCATAACCTTTGGAAATGTCTTCTGCTGTCGGCATTCCACCTACACTTAACATATAACGATAGCTACCGATAGCCAGACCTTTGGTTTTAACAAAGAGAGTCTGCCCTACATGAAAATAAACATAGTTGCTAACCATCAATTTCAGTTCAATGGCTGATTTGGATGATTCATCATAGATGTATACTGATTTGTATACATTACCGGCTTGGTCGCTTGAGATGACTTTTCCGCTGATGACATAGTCTTCTGTGATTTCCAGAGTTTTTCCCAGACTGGCTGCACCGTTTCCGTATTCTTTATAGAAAAGTTGCTTAAAGTCCTTGATGGAGATTAGTTTGCTATTTGAGAAGTCTTCTTTTGTCCAGACTTTGGCTGGAGCAGGCTCTTCAAATTCGTTGTAGCAGCTACTGAAACCGAGCACTACTACCGCAAGCATAAATAATTTAAATATTTTGTTCATAACTGTTCTTTTTACTTATGATGTCCTTAGAAACGGAAATAAATGTTCATGTAATAGGTTGTACCGAACATATAGAAATATTTCGAATCAAACGGTTGGTAAGTTTGATAACTTTCATCCTTGTTCTTCAGCAGACGAACTTGTTCATAACCGCCGGTCTTGATATTCTGGTTGTTGAGCAGGTTCTTTACCTCCAGGCTGAAACCAAGAGTATAGGCACGGTTAATGTACCAGTTCTTACCAACACTTGCATTTAAAACGCAAGCAGAGTTGAATTTCTCCTGATTACGTAACGTTGCGATATCTTCTTCAGTCATTCCCGGTGTCAGTACGGCATCTGTACGATAGAGCGGACTCATAGATAAGTACATATTATTATAATAGTTCATATCTAATGACGCAAATATGTTTTTAGGACCACGGTAAGACAAGCCTACGTTCAGTGCTGTTTGCGGAGTGCTTTCTACACGGAAGTTCTTCCAGTATACTTTACCCTGGTTTTTGATTTCTCCACTATTATCCTGAATCTGTACATAATCCGGGTTATTGTCATAAGTGAATTGTCCCCAGCTGATGGCTGCATTCAGAGAAAGTCCTGCATAGATAGGTACAGAAGCTGCTGCTTCAAGTCCGAAGTGACGTTTGTTGATACCGCTCATTGCAAAGTTGGAGAAGGTAGCTTCTACGTCATCATAATAAGAGAGAACTTTGGACTGATCCATAAACTTCGTATAGTATCCGGAGATACGTGCTTTAACATCCCCCCAACGCAAGTTATAAGAGGCGTCTACACCAAATACCTTCTCGCTTGAAATACCCGGAGTCGCAGAGTTACGGGTACGGGGAGAAACAAATGAAGCCTGGAAGGCAGGAGCATCCTGCATATAGATGATGTTGGCATCAATAGAATGAGCAGCAGAGAACTTATAGCTGAAGTTGGCTTTCAGTTTATAAGTCAGGTAATTCTGCTTCTTAGAGTCTCCTTGAGAATTGTCAAGGAACAACCCTTTTTTCCAAATACCATGACGCCACAGAGTAGTATGTCCGAGTTCTCCACCCAGATTGACTCCAAAGTTGCCGAAGTTTCTGCTATATTGTGCCCAAGCGCGTGCGTTGATAATATTTCCGTAGTAGTCGTAGCTGTATTTATCACCCTTCTTGACAGCTTGGGCATGACCGTACTTATCATAGTACTCCATGTTGTTCTGGTAAAGGATTGGGTTCATACCACCCATGTCACGTTCGGCAAACTTGTCTACGTCTACCCAGTAATCACCACCCAGCAAATCTTTCACTTCGCTATAATATTCTGTGCGATTACGACGCAAGTTCAATCCACCGTTAATTTTAGAATTGTCACGGAAGATATGAGAAAATTGTGTGTAGAGATTCCAGTCTATCTGATCGGCATGGCGTTCTTCAATCATGTTGATGGCACGATGACCGGCTCCATAGGTCGGGTTCTCTTCCTGGCTTTGGTTGATATGATACAAGTTGTCCCAGTTGATGTGGCGGATGTTATTAGTATTTCCCATCCATGCTTCATACAGTTGTGCTCCGACGTAAGTGTTGTTATAGAAACTCGGTAAATAACGGTAATAGTCGGGACGTGGGTCGGGACCACCGTACCAAGTCAGCGCAGAGTAACCGTTCTGTCCGAAACGTACAGAGGTTGCAACGTTTAATTGTGAACGGTCATTGATGTCGAATGTATAATTCAACATCGTAATAGGTTCATGATAGCTGCGCACACGTGCGTTGACACGCTTTCCATTCAGCCAACCCCAGTTTGGATTGTAGTAGTTGTTGCCTACTAAGTCGTAGACTTCCTGAGTAGAAGCTTGTTGTGCACCACGTTCTGTGGGAGCACCCAGGATGCTTAATGCCAAGCGGTGTTGTGAATTGAATTGCTTTTCTACAGCGGCAAAATATCCGAAGGCATTGTAGTACACACCGTTTACATAAGAGTTTCCTCCCTGGCGGGTTGATACGGAGAAGGCATAAGACCAGCCGTTATCCTGTAATCCGGATGCATAGGTCAGCATACCACGGAAGCGGTACATGGAGTTACCGTTAACTACGCTGGCGCGAAGGCCTTTGCGCATCTGTGAAGGACGGGTATTGATATTTGTTGTACCTGCGATACCACCGATGCCCATATCCCCCATGTTCAGCGCAGATGTGACTTCCTGATTACGAGTCGCATCATTCAAGCCGCTCCACAAAGACCAGGGAGTATATCCTGTCATTGCGTCATTCAGTTGAATACCGTTCATATAAACGTCGGAGTATTGAGAATCATAACCACGTACATTGAAACGCATTTCACTGAATTTGTAGGAAGCAATGTTATTGAATACGTCTTTTGATGCGGACAGAGACGAGGGAAGTGATTGTGCATCCTCCAGCGTTTCTGTGTCAAATTCGGCAAAGATAGCATCGTCCATCGTAGGAGCAACGTTTTCAGGGATCAAAATGACGTTATTGATATCTCTGATCAACTTATCCACACGGACAGCCAGAGTTAAAGGTTCGAACTCTGCAGCTTCGAAAGACAGCGTGTATTCTCCTTTTGCCAGGTTTTCGATGACGAAGTTACCCGACGCATCAGTCTTGGTTGTTACATCTCCCGGGGTTAATGTCACTTTTACGCCGTCTATGGCCGCACGTGTCGTACGGGAAACGACTTTACCTTTGACTCCACCATTGTTTTGTGCAAAAACAGTGAATGACATCAAAGATAATACCATGAATAGGATTGTTTTGATTTTCATATAAACTTATTTTTTTATTTACCTATATAGATATATACGGGGAAGTGGTCACTGTAACCTCCCTGGAAGTTATTACCTACGTATGTGCGCAATGGATATCCTTTGTATTGTCCTTCTTTCTGCACCATGTAAAGTTGCTTGAAGATATTTCCATAGAATTTAGATCCGGGAGCTTGCTGCAATTTCAGCTTTCCTGTCGATCCTTTTGCTAAATTCTCGGATACTACAATATTATCAAAGATATTCCAGGCATCTCCGTAGGCTAGTGTTCCGTATCCTGCTTTGAGCATATCGGCATAAGGAGCGAAGAAGTCGCCTTCCTTCAAATCTTTCAGTTTGAATTTGGCTCCTAACCCTTGTGCTATACTTTTGTCGGTCGGATCATCATTGAAGTCTCCCATCATAACCACTTTCGTGTTAGGTTTGGCCTTCATTACAGAGTCTGCAATGCTGCGCATCTGTTCGCCTACAGCGATACGTTTAAATTCTGAAGCTTCTTTTCCTCCCAGGCGTGAAGGCCAGTGTGCTACCATAAAGAAGAAGGGTTCGTTTTCAATCGTTCCCCAAAGCGTCAGGATATCACGGGTCTTGAAGTCCGGAAGTGAAGGGATGACTGTTCTTACAGCTTTTTCTCCTTCTATTTTAAACACATCGGGACGATACAGAAAAGCAACGTCTACACCGCGGGCTTCAGGAGAGTCGAAATGTGAAATCCGATAGTTTGCCGGAGCCAGTTTGCGGGTTGCGATAATATCTTCCAGTACACTGCGGTTTTCTACTTCCGATACACCGATAATTACCGGATAATCCTTGTTGATAGCTGCAATATCGAAGAATACACGTTCTGTGTTAGCCAACTTCTTATTGTACTTGGCTGAGTTCCACTTCTTAGGTCCTTCGGGAGTAAATTCATCATCGTGAACTTCCGGATCATTGATTGTATCGAAGAAGTTCTCAAGATTGTAAAATACAACCTTATACGGTTTCTGCGCAAAGCTGAACGATATCAGCAGCGCAAAGAGCGCGGTTACTAATAACAGTTTTTTCATAAGCTAGCTTATTAGTTAATCCCCCATTGAGTGGGATTATTTTGTTGTTTTACACTGTTGGATACTTGTGGAAAGAAGGTAAATCCTGTCATCTTTTCGATGTCTGCTACAGAAGTACAGATAGACTTAGGAGGTTCAATGTTTCCATATGATTTGTGATCTACCCAAAATCCGATTGATATCAGTTCACTGTCTGAACAATCTTTGATGTTCTTTCCTGTTTTTCCACTCTTCGTACGCAGAAGTACTTTAAAATAGTTTGTAGGAACCGGAACTGTATTCCTTGCTCCATCTGTAGTGGTGGTTGCACCTGCCCCAAAATATGCGCCGGTAACTACATACAAGGTATCAGAACAGTTATTTGCCCGAACTTTTGTTTCAAGTTTAGCCCACATATCCTGATTCAAACGATTAAGCTGTGGGGTCATATTGGACATATAGAAGGTTTGAGCATTCATTTCGTCTGTTCCTAAGCGATCGGCTGATGGAAGCTGGTGACCACGGTCATAAGATCCTCCATAAGATCTTAATGTACAATCAGCCTGATAACTTTGAGGAATGATAGGATCGAAGGCCCAACGGTCTGTACGTTCTCCTGAACCTTTGAGGTATGCGTTATGTATTGGATAAGCTACCCACAAAGCTGCTTTCTTAGTCTTATCAAAACAAATGGAATAATTACGTATTGTCTTGTTATTTAAAAGAGCATAATGAGTTACATACTGATAATTAGCATTTTCCTTGAAATCAGGTACTTCAGCCCACAGGTTAAAAGCAGGTAGGTTCTGCTGTGATTCAGATAATTGTACTAAATCAAAGACTTTCGCCTCTTGGTCTGCAAACTGGAGTGAAATTTTAGCTACACGTTGTTCTTTACCTGTATTGCTATTATAATACACGTATAAAACATTGAGTCCGTCTTTTATTTCTCCGGATTTAGAGGATAAGGTCAGATCATTGCTACTGAAAGAACACCATGTTGTGCCCTCAGTGATTTCTGCATTCCATATTGTCCCAGGAGTACCTGTGATGATTATGGCAGACGATCCGGATGCTGATTTTACAGTGGAGGAAATTTTCCAGTAGGCATCACCTGTTTGTGACGAGCCTCCACCGTTGGAGTCATCGTTGCTACATGCTGTCATTAATAAAATGAGCACTGATAGCAATAATGATGTATAGTATTTGGTAAATGATATCATTTTAAGATATATATTTAGAGACAAGTAACTCTTGGCAAGTATTACCTGCCAAGAGTTTACTAATTTCTATCAGATTTTAATATAATTGGAATCCACACATTACACCTCGAGCTTTGGCTCCATTCCCATCAAAATTAGCATCAGTTGCAATTGTGATTGTTGACTCAGGTGTTAAGTCTGTAAGGTTAAAAGTGTAATAGTCTGAATCAGTAAAGGTTACAATGAATGTTCCAGTTCCTGCTACACCAGTATTTGGCTCTGCTGTAATATTATCATCACCTGACACACTACCACCTCCATTAACTTTTATATAAACAGTCATTGTCTCTTTATTCCATGCGCTAGCATAGAAAGACAATTTTTTGTTGCCACTGATTCCTAAAGCTCCTGTTGTAAATGTTCCACTTTTTTTGCTGGTACCCAATTTCAGTCCTTCAATAGTAGTTTCATTAATAGATAAATCTTGAGAGTAGGCATTTGTTTTATCAGAACCTTGAGCGAATAAGAAGGGTGTCATGGAAGTATAAGTTCCTTTTGTATCACTTCCTCCTTTTGCTGAAACTTTTATAGGCACAGTAACACTATTGCCATTAGTAATGCTGATGGTGAGGTCTTGCTTAACATCATCACTGCTTTCGTTAGCATTTGATGTAACTATTACTTTCCCATTTTCGAGTTTTGCAGATAAAATACCGCTTAATTGGCTTATTGCAAGTGTATTACTGCCTTGATTAACAGTCGTTACTTCAATTGTTTGACTTCCACCTATAGAAGAAAAACTAACAGAAGATGGATCAACCGATACAATCATTGGTTTATTGGAAGCGAATCCGCTCACGTCTTCAAGATTACGAGGTGCCAATTGTCCTGCACTTTGGTAGATGGAAGCAATACCCGTCATTGATGCTGTTGTTGCTGCATATGGCTGATTATCGAACGGAGTTGCGTTCTTGTTTATATTGACAGTGAATGATGTCCCTGCAACATTGAATGTATGATTTTTGCCAGCACCAGCATCTTTCCACACTCCTCCTGTTGCAATATTGACATTTTCAACTGTAACAGGCATACATACAAATGCTGCTAGTTGAGATAAAGTGACTTTTACAGGTGTTACGGCATTGTTTGCAGAAATAACCTCAATATTATCTGCACTGAATCCTTCAACTTGAGGTACATCATAACGTTTATATATTTTGGCTACATCTTTTTGTAATGTTACTTTAATCTCTTGACCTAATGCATACTGAGTTACATCTATTTGGTTGTTATATAAAGAAAGTGCATTACCCGCTGTGGTAGCTCCTTTGGTCATCAGATAAAGAGTACCATAAGAGTAGTTCTTGCCTGCAGGATCACCACAAATAATACCTTGAATTACATAGTTTTCATCTACAGCTGTGGAAGTACTTGTCATTTTTGTTACTAAGTCTGCTATAGAAATAGGAGTTGCAGTAGACTCGGTAGCAACAAATGTTTTAGGCTCACCGTAAATAGTACTAGATGCAGTTGTTGCATAAGCACGGAATGCATATTGATTGTCTTTAGTCAGATTAGTAACAGCTACTGTCCAAGGATTTTCTTTTACCGATGCGGCTGTTTTAGTTGCTTTTGTCCAATCAATATCTGTTACAGTTCCAGTACTGAATTCAATATACTGTACACCAACTTCGGTGGCTTCAGAAATTTCAATATTAGCAACTGAACCACCTAATGTTGCAGTAGTAGCTGTGATGGCTTTTGCATCTGTGGTTGTTACTTTAGGTTCTCCTGCTGTTCCAAAATCAATTTCAGTACCACCAGCACCTGTTGCCAAAGTGATATCATCTAAACGAATAGCTGAAGCATCTAAAGCTGTGAATCTGATATATAGGTTTTCTGGAACTTGTTTTAATGTGAAGTTTGCTGTTGCAAAAACCCAATAAGGATAATCGGCATCGCCATTATTCTTAGTATATGTAATTGGTACCCAAGCCGTACCATCAGCACTTAATGCAACTTCAAATTTGGAAACATCGAAGGTGTTGTCGTATGTTCCGTTATTGTTCACAGAACGGCTGGCTCCAAATGTCAATTGCAGATTCTTTTGTTCGGAAGTAAGCGTGATCGTATTAACATTGAAGTTTGTAGGAGTTTTGCCGAAAAATACAACGTTAGGTCCTGATGCACCTGCATAAGCATCTGTATTTGCTAATCCACTATTACGGACTGAAGCATTTACGCCTGTATAAGTAACGGATTCTGAACCGACCCCTGTTTTATTCCATCCTTCGTATTTATCAACAAAAGGCCAATTCGTTTTATCAAGCTCAATTGTACCAACATTGTCGTTGTAGATTACTACAGATGGCTCTACGCTTCCACTGCTAATCTTAACAGTCTCTGACATCAACACACCCACTTTGTTTGAAATCTCAATAACAACGCTGGCTTCATCATTAACGTTTTCCGGAATGCTAACCTGAATAGTAGCAGAACCTTCACCTTCATATTTTGATAGAGTAACCCATGATTTGTCATCCTTTACTGTAGCTTTCCAACTACGGTTGGTTGAAATGTCAAAAGAAGCTTGGCTTCCGTTGGCTGGTTGACCGTCTAAGCCGAAAATCAAGGTTGTAGGCGAAACTTCGAGGTATGGAGCCTCGGTATCATCATTGTCGTCAACGCAACTTACGAAAGCTGTGCTAACCATTACAAGCATAAGCCCGTAGAATAACTTCAGAAAGTTCAAATTTCTCATTTTGTTGCTTTGTTAATTAATTAATAAAATTTTTGTGAATCATTTATCATTTTGTTCTCTCTCGATAATAATAGTTTAGCAAAGTTATTTTTTTCTATGAAACACGCAAAGTTTCTAACGTCTTTTTCATATTACAACTGTGTTAAATTTTAGTGACTTAAGAACCGGCAATGAGGTGATTTTCGACATTGACGAATAGATTGATTCTTTTTATCTTCAATATATAACATTGTGAAAGAATTTAGAGATGTTTATTACTTTTTTGAAAGATTTGCATTATGCCTTTATTGGACTTGCACTTGTTAGCAATTGCACTGTTTACGGAGTATTAATAGAAATATTTTTGAATGGACTTCATTTATAATTTGATAGATAGAATCTTAATGGTATAAATTTATTTTAATATTTGGATGCTGAAATACCGTATTGGGAATGAATGCGTCTTTTTACTTTCATCTTGATGGTGGAATCTTATTGTATAAACTATTTATTTCTTCTTTTGTGCTCTGATTGCCGAATGTTTTGTGATGATCTTGTTGCTTTGATCTTCATCCACAATTTCTCCCACCATCCACTTTCAGCTTTATTTAGCGTATCAGAAGTTATCGTGATTATCTTTTCTCTCAACTTGTTCTGTTCGGTTGCCATCGCATACTGCTTTTCCAACACTGAAATTCTACGCTTTTTGCATTGAAGGTCTTGCTCTTGTAGCTCAATGACTTCAAGATAAACTTTGCATACTTCGGATTGGTTATTGCAGAGCTGTTCCAGCGTATGAATGTAGTCTTTAATGGGAAGGGTTTCGTGCCAACACAAGAATTTCTGAAGGCTCTTTTCGTCGATGATAAGAGTAGTCTCTGTGAAAGATGCGGTGATTGCTTCCATTTCTGCCCACAAACAGATGTCTTCTTCTTTGACTCCGTACTTGTGCGCCGCTTCGTCTATGCTAATCCATTTCGGCATAGTGTTTCTTTGTTTATGCGTTTAACAAAAAAGAGCGAATAACTCTTGCCAAGCATGGTGCAACAAGCGTCCCTGCATTTTGCTTTCTAGTCGGAGGGTTATGGGGTATGGGGATTATGTAGGGGAACCGACCGGATACAAAAAAGACATGGATGCTGTTGAACCATTATCCGGTCTTGAGGTCTTAGCAAAACCCTTAGAAAGATAATGATAACAACAGACATCCACGTCAATCGTTTATATATAACACATCTATAACTGATATGTTGATATACAGCCATCCACGTGGAGTATCTGTTGTATCATCCCTCTTCTAAATGAAATTGCTAAGTTTCAAGACCGAGAGATAATACGTTATTTACTCCAATTAAGTTGTAAAAACCACTACCCGCTTATTACATCTCGCTGATGCGCAGAAAGTGTACAGCAAAGATATATGTTTTTTCGGAATAAAGTGGGAGAATGGGAATAAATAAAAGAAGTCTGGTATTTAGAATGATTTTTTGTGTTTAGGCGATGTTATTTCAAGGTGTTGTTTGCCATTAATATCACTTAGCACATTTATCTCCTTCGTAAAGCAATGCTTTGTATCTTCAAAAGCTATGCTTTATGGTTGCTAAAGCATTGCTTTAAATAACCATACAGCAGATGTTACGAGTGTCGCCTTCACCTTCACTTTTTCCTCTCAACCTTTTATTTATCAGTGATCTCGGGTGAAGGGACGGCTATTCACCTAGTGAGTGGAGAAAACATTGTAAGTGTTTGAAATAAACTATCAATGGTTTGAAACAAACATTGGGAAGAAAAAAATAATCTATTAGCATCTTTTTATTAGGTTATAGCTAATACGAATATCATTATAGCAAAAACAAATTAGCTTATAGCAAAGTGAACGATGTCTTTATGATTACATATGAAAATTGGGTGAAGGATCGGTGAAGGGCGACATGTTTCACCCGTTATCACTTATGAATAAAAGGTTTCGAAGAAAAGGTGAAGGCTACCCTTCTATTTGAAAATTTATAGTATGGCGTATAAAAGCATCTGGCTTTGATGGGAAGGGGGCGTTTCAGCGCAAGAATTTCTGACATTATACAACTCATACCTCATACAAGTTACTTGGTATATGGTTGATGCAAGCTCAAGAGAAGGGAAATCAAGGTGATGCCTGCATGGAAGTGGATGTGCAATAAAATGAAAAACGATTCTCTGATATATCAGGAATTACTTGATATTAATGGCAAATAAAATATGGGTTCTAAATATAATACCTTTTAGTGTACAACTTAATCTCTTTTAGTGAATGAATTAATTCGTCCGCCTATAGGCAAAGTTGCGTTTGCCTATAGGCAACCTTTCGTCCGGCTATAGGCGGACGAAAAGATGCCTATAGCCGGACGAATTAATTTATGAATGTGGTGACGTTATTTTCTACAGAGAAAACCTTTATTCAATTATGCCGTTGTTCTTAAGATTTTGAAGATGTATTTATAATGTGCAGCCAAGAAAGAGCTCTGCCATTTTATGGCGTAGAAATCAGTTTCTCTTTTCGTATAATCTTTTTTATCTCTTCTTTTACGATTCTTAACTCCGAAGATTTCGTAACCATAAAGAAACCATCTACTTTTACCCCGTATTTGTAAGAAATTGAAAGAAACTTCGTCTAATAAACTAAAAACTAAAACGATTCCAAACATGAAACACAGATTGTTGCTACTATTACTATTCGTGTTCACCGCAGTGATGACAGGTTGGGCACAAAACTCCGCTACGCCGTCCTATACTGTCAAAGGGGTACTTTGGGATTCACTGACTCAGGATGGAGAACCATACGCTACTATTAAGATTACTAAAAAAGGAGCACCGGACAAGGCTGTCAAGATGGCGGTGACGGGTGCCAATGGTAGGTTTCAGGAGAAACTGAATGTAGGTGCGGGAGATTACGTCATTACTATTTCTTCGATAGGCAAGGCGCCCGTCACGAAAGAGTTCACTTTGAAACCATCGGTTAGAGTCATTGATTTGGGGACAATGCTCTCCGCTGAGGCTAATAATGAATTGAAAGGAGTGGAAGTCGTGGCGCAAAAGCCTTTGGTCAAGGTGGATGTAGACAAGATAGAGTATAATATTGAGGATGACCCCGACTCGAAATCGAACAGTATATTGGAGATGCTTCGAAAAGTGCCTTTAGTGACAGTGGACGGAGAAGACAACATACAGGTGAATGGTAGCAGTAGCTTTAAAATACACGTCAACGGGAAGCCCAACAATATGATGAGCAACAACCCGAAAGAGGTGTTGAAGAGTATGCCCGCCAATTCCATTAAATATATCGAGGTGATAACATCGCCCGGAGCTAAATATGACGCTGAAGGAGTGGGAGGTATTTTGAATATCGTAACAGTAGGCGGTGGATTCGAAGGATATACGGCAACATTCCGGGCAAATGCCAGCAACTACGGTGCCGGTGCCGGCGGCTACGCAATGGTGAAGCAGGGGAAAATGACTGTCTCTGCCAATTACAACTTTAATTACAATGACCGGCCCCGTGGATATTCGGACAGCTACCGTGAGAACTATGAGTCGGATACGGAAAAATATCTTGAATCAAATAGCAGTTCCAAGTCGAAAGGCAACTTCCAGTATGGAAACCTGGAAGGCAGTTATGAGATCGACACCTTAAGGCTGCTGACGGTGGCTTTTGGAATGTATGGCAGCAATAGTAAAAATTATGGCGATGGATTTACCACCATGTATGGTGCTGACCATGAGGACATAGCCTACAGCTACCGGACCGGCAATCATGGAGATGGCTCCTGGTATTCCATCAATGGAAACATCGACTATCAGCGCACGTCCAGAAAGAACAAGCAGCGGATGATCACTTTCTCCTATAAGATCAATACGCAGCCTCAGACAAGCAATTCTAATACTGGCTATGAAGATATTCACGCCAAAGAGGAGGTGGACGACCTCGTGAAACGGTTGCTGTTGAAAAACAGCCAGTCGGACGGCAAAACGAATACCATGGAACAGACCTTCCAAGTGGACTATACAACTCCGATAGGCGAGTTGCATACCGTGGAGGCAGGTGCGAAATATATCTTCCGCCGCAATACCAGTGACAACAAACTATATGAAGCAGCCGGAGGAAGTGACGATTATTTATATAACGAAGACCGCAGTAGCGACTATCGTCATTTGAATCATATTTTAGCCGCTTATCTCGGATATACATTGAAATATAAGGATTTCACCTTCAAGCCGGGAGTGCGCTATGAACAGACTGTGCAGCGGGTGAAATATATCGTTGGACCGGGTGAGAATTTTCACACGAACTTCAGCGACCTGGTGCCATCCGTCTCTCTTGGCATGAAGCTCGGCAAGACTCAGAATATGCGTGCAGGTTATAATATGCGTATCTGGCGTCCGGGCATCTGGAATCTGAATCCTTATTTTAATAATCTGAATCCGATGTTTATCACCCAAGGTAACTCGAACCTGAAAAGTGAAAAAAGCCATGCGTTCGACTTGTCTTATAGCAATTTTAGTGCGAAGTTCAATATCAATGTGTCGCTGCGCCATTCTTTCAACAATAACAGTATTGAGAATATAAGCCGATTGATTACGGCACCCGAAGGGGAGATGTTTGACAATGATCCCACGCACATAGCACCGGAAGGGGCCTTGTACAGCACTTATGCCAATATAGGAAAGAGCCGGAACACAGGAATGAGCCTGTATCTGAACTGGAACGCATCTCCTAAAACGCGCCTGTACGTCAATGGCCGTGGAAACTATAGTGACTTGAAAAGTGAAGCGCAGGGATTGCACAATTATGGATGGAACGGTTCTTTCTATGGTGGTGTCCAGCATACTCTTCCGTTGAAAATACGGTTAAGTCTGAATGGTGGCGGTAGTACTCCTTATATTAATCTACAGGGAAAAGGTTCCGGCTATTATTATTATAGTTTGGGTGCGAGCCGTTCTTTCCTGAAAGATGAGCGTTTGAGCCTGAATGTGTATTGCAGTAATATATTTGAGAAATACAGAAGCTATAACAATCATACGGAAGGCGTAAACTTCCTGTCGAAGAGCAGCAGCAAGTGGCCGAGTCGTAGCTTTGGAGTCAGCATCAGCTACCGGATTGGTGAACTGAAAGCTAGTGTGAAGAAAGCTGCCCGAAGCATCAATAATGACGATGTGAAAGGTGGTGGCGGCGAAGGTGGGAATACAGGTGGAGGAGGTGGTCAGTAGACCACTTCCACGCACGCTGTGATTTCTTTATTTCTGCCTTACATCCTGCTTATTGGTATTGAAACCTAACTTGGTAAGTCCTGCTTGTACATCGGGATGACTCATGAAGAGTTTCCACAACAGTCCTGTCCGGTAATTCTCGATCATGACCGCAATTGGTCCCTGATCAATGGCAAGGTAACGTTGCGGATACCAGTTGTCTGTTTCACTGAAAGCATCGTAGAATCCGAAAGGACCGAAGACTTTGTCCCCCATATTATACAGGTGGCGCATCACTTGCATCGAATATTCCGGTGTATAGACGAGGGAGGGAAGCGTCTGCAGCCGCTGGAAGCGCTGTTTTGTGGCTGCGGTCTTTTCTCCATTCTGGATACGCTGTGTGCAGGCACCAGAAAGCGCATTCTGCAGATCGTGTGCCTTGCAATGGTCGTGCTTGCATTTGTGATCGAGCCGGAGCGCATGTACAGCGGTACTTATAAGATAGACAAAGAACTGGAACAATACAGTCAGGCCGCCTGCGTGGATATTACCGGGGACCTTGGCAGTTTCACCTCCGGCGTGCAGGAGCTTCTCAAATTTCAGGAGGTCTGTGTGGTGCCGGACGATTCCAGTGAGCTGCTGGTGCAGTATAACACCGGCGAAAATGATACGCTGGTGCTGTTCATTGGAGGCCGGGGGCTGTGGCAGTTCGTGACGGCAGAACAGGTGGAGCAGATCACGGCCCAGAACATGGAAACTGCGTGGAACGTTGCCCGGCAGGGCGGCTATGAGGATGTTTCGCTGCTGGCAACGCAGGAGTTTGAACAGATCTTTGTTTTGAAAAAGTGAACGCTTTGCCGCACAGCAGAAGGGAAAACTGCCTTTTTTGCGTGTGCTATATCGTTTTAAGGTAAAGTGTGCTAGAATAGTACCATCAACGATTCAGGAGGGTATCCCATGCTCAAACGACTGCGCAAAGCGCACCCGATCTTATTCTGCGTTCTGGCAGAAGTGATTTTTCTGGCAAGCCTGTTTGTAACAGATCTGGTCTTTACCATTGCATTGGTTCTTTTCCGGACGGATTTTGCGTCCATTGATACATACCTCTACAGCACTCTGCAGGAGCTGGTGGGGACCATGGTGGCAGTGCTGTTTCTGGTACGGACAGACCGTGCCGGGCTGCTGCGCCGCCGCGGCAGCGGCTTTTTCAATGGCCTGCTGGTGGGCATGTACCCGCTGGTGTTCATTGGCTACAATGCCTTTGGTTCGCTGGTGCTGGGTCGGCCGGAGAACGGCGTGCTGCAGCCTGCGGCACGCATCTGCACCTTCCTTGTCAGCATGGCCATGGTGGGTGTGGCCGAGGAATTCATCTTCCGCGGTGTCATTGCCCAGACCCTGCTGGAACACTTTGGCACCAGCCGCGCCGGTGTGTGGAAGGCCTGCCTTTTGTCCGGTGTGCTGTTTGGTGCGGCGCACCTGACCAATATCCTCAGTTCGGCACCCTTCGGTGTGCTGATGCAGTGCGTGTTTGCAGCATCGCTGGGCACTCTTTTTGCGGCAATCTACTTCCGCACCGGCAATTTGTGGGTGACGGTATTCCTGCATGGTGCCATGGATATTTCGTCCATGCTCATCGGTGGGCTGTACGGCACCACTACCGTGGCCGATGCGGTAAGCGGCTACGATGCATCCATGCTGCTTTCGGTGCTGCTGTATCTGATCCCCACCGCAGTTCTGCTGCGCAAAAAGAAGCTGCCGGAGGTGCAGCTGTACTGGCACCAGTACGTAAAAAAATAAAGGCAGGATGCAAAAAATATCCTTGCATTTTGCACAGGGTTCTGGTATACTGTATCTGTTACCGTGGTACGGGGTTGGGAGTATGCCCGCTTTTTGGGAATGCCGTTTCCCGCCGCTGTTCCATTGGCACATAAAATTTTATAAAGAGGTATGGTACTATGAACAAGCAGGAAGTTATGGCCAAGGTCGCTCTGACCGAGAAGGACACTGGCTCTCCCGAAGTGCAGGTCGCTCTGCTGACCGCTCACATCAACGAGCTGAACGAGCACCTGAAGAAGAACCCGAACGATCACCACAGCCGCCGCGGCCTGATGAAGATGGTTGGCCGCCGCCGCAATCTGCTGGCTTATCTCCAGAAGAAGGACATCGAGCGTTACCGTGCTCTGATCGCAACTCTGGGTCTGCGTAAGTAATTTAAACAGAGGGCAGGTACCGCAAAGGTGCCTGCCTTTTGCTTTTGTATACAAATGGCAGCGGCTGCGTATTGCAGCAGTAAATCGAACGCCTGTGCCCCGAATGCTTTTTCATGGCGCGGACGGCTCACATCAACGGCAGAGACATTCCCCCGGTGGGGGAAATATCTCAAACAAAACCGGATGTGAACGGCACGGACGCTGGATTTATTGCTATGATGCGCGTGCCACCGCCTTTTGGATAGAAAAAATCCGAAAAAACAAGGAGGCAAAAACAATGGCAATTGAATTTGGTTCCCGCAGAGAGACCTTTGAGAACTACAAGGTCTACGAGACCATGCTGGCAGGCCGCCCGTTCAAGGTAGAAATGGGCAAAATGTGCGGTCTGTCCAACGCCAGTGCGCTGATCCGCTACGGTGAGACCTGCGTGATGTGCAATGTGGTCATGAGCCCCAAGCCCCGCGAGGGCGTGGATTTCTTCCCCCTGAACGTGGAGTATGAGGAAAAGCTCTACGCCGCAGGCCGCATCCCCGGCAGCTTTATGCGCCGTGAGGGCCGCCCCGGTGAGCGCGCCATCCTGACCAGCCGCGTGGTGGACCGCCCCATGCGCCCGCTGTTCCCCAAGGAAATGCGCAACGACGTGTGCATCACCATGACCGTCATGAGTCTGGACCCCGACTGCAGCCCTGAGATCGCCGGTATGATCGGTGCTTCTCTGGTCACTGCCGTGTCCGACATCCCGTGGAACGGCCCCATCGGCGGCGTGCAGGTGGGTTTGGTGGACGGCGAGATCGTGCTGAACCCCACGCAGGAGCAGCGCAAGGTGAGCGACCTTGCCCTGACCGTTGCCGCCACCATGGACAAGATCGTGATGATCGAGGCCGGTGCCAACGAGGTGGACGAGGACACCATGCTGAACGCCATCAAGGCCGCTCACGTGGAGATCAAGAAGACCATCGAGTTCATCAACAAGATCGTGGCTGAGCGCGGTAAGCCGAAGATCGATTTTCAGGTGGTGGGTCTGGATATGGACGTGTTCCATGCCATCCAGAACAAGTATCTGGACGACTTCAAGGCCGCTATGGACACCGACGACAAGAATGTGCGCGATGCCGCTCTGCTGCCCATCATGGACAAGATCGCCGAGGAATACCCCGACCTGACCGCTGCAGATCTTGATCTGGTCAGCTATAAGATGCAGAAGTTCGTGGTGCGCCGCTGGCTGCTGGACGAGGGCAAGCGCGTGGACGGCCGCGGCATCAACGAGATCCGCCCGCTGGCTGCCGAAGTGGGCATCCTGCCCCGCGTGCACGGCTCCGGCATGTTCACCCGCGGCCAGACGCAGGTGCTGACCACCTGCACGCTGGGCGGCACCAAGGACAACCAGCTCATGGACGATTTGACCGACGAGCAGACCAAGCGCTATATCCATCACTACAACTTCCCGCCGTACTCTGTGGGCGAGGCCCGCGCACCGCGCAGCCCCGGCCGCCGCGAGATCGGCCATGGCGCACTGGCAGAGCGTGCTTTGGTGCCTGTGCTGCCCTCGCTGGAAGAGTTCCCCTACACCATCCGCTGCGTGTCTGAGGTGCTCTCCTCCAACGGTTCCACCTCTCAGGCATCTATCTGCGGCTCTACGCTGGCCCTGATGGATGCAGGCGTGCCCATCAAGGCACCCGTTGCCGGCATTTCCTGCGGCCTGATCACCGAGGGTGATCGCTGGATGACCATGCTGGACATTCAGGGCGTGGAGGACTTCCACGGCGATATGGACTTCAAGGTGGGCGGCACCCGCAAGGGCATCACTGCCA
>OGUQ01001571.1_pt1 | contig 18061 bp, 16 predicted proteins | sample 1574701 | NCBI WGS metagenome assembly OGUQ01 (sample SAMEA2582087, study PRJEB24529) | metagenome | biome: Human gut stool | place: China | collected 2011 | reverse complement strand
GGTGTGCCCGATGATGCCGAAAAACTCGCCGTCTTCAACGGTAAGGTTAATATCGTACAGCGCGGTGAACTGAGTTACGCTGCCGGGCATATATGTATGGGTCAGATTTTCAATAATAATGGGCATAATTCGTTTGCCATCTCCTCAACGGTCATTGCATTGCAGGGCTTAATGATGCCGCTTGCCGCAAGGTCATCGCGCAGCTCAACCATCGGCGGAACATCCAGATTTATTTTTCGCAATTCCGTACCGCGCCTGAACACCTCCGCCGGTGTGCCCTCAAACGCAACAAGGCCTTCATTCATCACAATCACGCGGTCCGCAATCACTGCCTCCTCCATGTATTGTGTTATCATAATCACCGTAATACCCTTTTTGCGGTTTAAGTCTTTAACAATTCGAAGGATATCCTTCCGTCCGAGCGGGTCAAGCATCGCCGTTGCTTCATCAAGAACGAGTACCTGCGGCTCAATTGCAAGCATTCCCGCAATTGCAATGCGCTGTTTCTGCCCGCCCGAAAGCATATCCGGATATGCATTGGCTTTGTCCGGAAGTCCTACACGCGTCAGAAGCTCATCCGCTTTCTTAGACGCTTCTTCCTTTGTCATCAGTTTCAGTTCTACCGGCGCCAGCATAATGTTCTGTTTTACCGTTTTATGCGGAAAAAGATTAAACTGCTGAAACACCATTCCGATTTTCTGACGGTGTCTGTTGATATCGACCTTCGGATCTGTGATATCTGTTCCCTCAAAGAGAATCTGTCCGCCTGTCGGAACCTCCAGAAGATTTAAAGATCTCAGGAAAGTAGATTTACCGGAACCGGAAGGACCGATGATCGCTACTACTTCTCCCTGACAGATATCTGTTGTAATTCCGTCAAGAACCTGATTACTGCCAAAAGCTTTTTTCAGTTCTTTCACCTGGATCAGTACATTCTTATCGCTCACTGGTTCTCAATCTCCTTTCCAGTTTATTCATACCCCATGTAAGGATTCCAACGATCACAAGATAGATCGCTGCTGCCGCCATCAATGGCCAGAACGCATTATAGGTACGGCTCTGAATCAGCATAGCACCCTTTGTCAGGTCCATCATACCGATATAACCGATGATAGATGTCTCTTTGATCAACACGATAAATTCATTTACCAGTGCCGGAAGTACATTCTTAAATGCCTGTGGGATAATAATCAGGCGCATCGTCTGGCTGAAATTCAGTCCTAGGCTCCGTCCTGCCTCTGTCTGTCCCTGATCAATAGACATGATACCGGAACGGACAATTTCAGCTACATAAGCACCAGAGTTGATACCAAAGGCAAGTCCGCCTACGATAATCTTATTGATACTTACAGAGCCAAAAATTACAAAGTTCATAATCAGCAGCTGGATCATGGTTGGTGTTCCGCGGATCACAGTCAGATAAACTCTGCAGATTGCATTGAGAATCTTAAAAGAGCCTGACTTATCATGTGCGGAACGGATGATAGCTACCAGAAAGCCGATGATCAGACCCACGATTACCGCAAACACTGTGATAATAAGGGTTGTTTTCAGACCATCTACCAGCCAGAGATAACGATCATCTTTAATAAAGTTCAGATAAAAATCTTCTTTTATACTTGCTAATATCATAGGATTATTCATAAAAACCTCTGTCCCGAAAAGAGAGCTGTTGGCAGATCGTCAACAGCTCTGTTGCTTTGTTCCAATATTTATTTCTTTACAATGATAACCTGGCTTGCATCTGCATATGTATCTGTAAAATCAACGCTGGATTTACGGTCTTCTGTTACAGTCATACCTGCTACACCGAAGTCAGCCTTACCGGACTGTACTGCCGGAAGGATGGAGTCGAATTCCATATCTTCAATCTTCAGTTCATATCCAAGTTTATCGCAGACCGCCTGAGCAATGTCTGCATCAATACCAACAATGTCATCACCTTCGTGATATTCATATGGCTCGAACTCAGCGTTAGTAGCCATTACCAGTGTTCCGTTAGAACGGTCAACATCTTCCGGTGATTCATATGGAGTCTTACCGGCATCCTCACCAATGTAATTATCCATGATGCTGTCGATAGTTCCATCATCTTTGAGTTCTTTCAGAGCTCCGTTGATTTTGTCAAGAAGTTCGTCATTACCCTTCTTTAAGCAGATTGCGTATTCTTCTTCTTCAAATGGCTCATCCAGGATCTTAAGGTCATCATTATTCTCTACGAATTTCTGAGCTGGCTGTGAATCAATGATCACACAGTCAATCTGACCTGCTTTTAATGCCTGAACAGCTTCGCTTCCTTTGCTGTAACGTTCTACTGTAGAACCGTCTTTCTCATAATCAGATGCATCAAGGTCACCTGTTGTACCAAGCTGAACACCGATTGTTGCTCCTGCAAGGTCATCTTTTGATTCAACTTTCTGAGCTGCGGATACGCTTCCTGCCATAGAAACTACCATAATCGCACTAAGTGCAAGAGTTGCAAATCTCTTCTGATCTTTCATCTTTCTTCCTCCTCGCATCCGAAAGTATAGATACTGCTGCTGCCTTCTCTCTTCATACAGCAACGTATAATTATGCGTTTCGGTTGTATATTTTTGTTTTTTATTTTAACATACTTTCTATAAAATGCAAGGTAAAACTTGAATGACAGAACCATTTTCCATATAATGTATAATATGATTTCGTTAGAAACATTGCGTTTTTCACTTTTTCATAACATTTTTCCTTTATAGTAACAGATATTGGAAAATAAGAGGTGTATAAATAATTATCATTTTATTTTAAATAAGAGGAGGATTTGTCGATGAAATTTACTAAAATGCACGGAATTGGAAATGATTATGTATATGTAAACTGTTTTGAGGAAACTGTGGAGAATCCATCCGCGGTAGCCAGATATGTCAGTGACCGCCACTTTGGTATCGGTTCTGACGGACTGATTCTGATCAAACCGTCAGATGTAGCCGACTGTGAGATGGACATGTACAATCTGGATGGTTCTCAGGGCGCTATGTGTGGAAACGGTATCCGCTGCGTTGCCAAATATGCTTATGACTACGGCATCGTAAACAAAAAACATATCTCTGTCGCAACCAAGAGCGGCATCAAATATCTGGATCTCACTGTCAAAGATGGTAAAGTATCTCTGGTAAAAGTAAATATGGGTTCTCCGATCCTGACAGCAAAACAGATTCCTGTCGTATCCGAGAAGGAAGAAGTTATCAATGAGCCGCTTGTCGTAGACGGAGAAACTTATTACATAACAGCTGTTTCCATGGGAAATCCTCATGCGATCGTCTATATGGCGGATATCGACCATCTTGATATCGAAAAAATCGGTCCATCTTTCGAAAATCACGTAGCATTCCCGGATCGTGTAAATACAGAGTTTGTAGAAGTGATTGATGAACACACACTCAAGATGCGTGTATGGGAACGTGGTTCAGGTGAAACACTTGCCTGCGGTACAGGAGCATGTGCAGTTGCTGTTGCTTCTATTTTAAATGGTCACGTAGATGGAGACAAATCTGTTACTGTGAAACTGCTCGGCGGCGACCTGCAGATTTTCTGGAACAGACAGGAGAACCTGGTTTACATGACCGGTCCTGCAACTACTGTTTTTGATGGTGAGATTGATGTAAGCTTCCTGAAATAATATGGTTTTCTATCTATCCATACGTCCTACACAGACATGACACGTTCATATTACTGTTTAGGACTTTCACAAAAAACGGATATGTGTCATATTCCATTCACATGACACATATCCGTTTTTTAACCGAATCAAATAAGTAACATCAACTTTGCTGATAGCTCATACTAAAGTTGATTCGGATTATCCACATCTACATCGAAAATTCCAGAACTCTTTCCACAATAAAGACCGCCGCGCATGCGAATAACGCAACCGTAAGGAGGCTTCTCTCTTTATATGCCGCAATCAGCGCCACAATAAATCCAGCTGCCGCAGAAATCACACTATCTGTTGCAAAAAGAATTGCCGGGAAAGTCATCGCTGCCAGGCACGCATAAGGCACGTAATACAGAAATGACTTAATAAACGGACTGGTAATTTCTTTTCTCGAAAGAGCCAGAGGAAGCATACGGATCAGATATGTAACTGTCGCCATTACCAGAATATAAATATAAATGTTATGATTCATGAGCCTTGTCCTCCTCTTTCTCTCCCTCGATCGGACAGAAATATGCCGCCGCGCCTGCCACGATCAACGTTGTGATAATAATTACAAATCCCGAGGAAACCTTTGATAACAGCGGAATCACTTTAAACAGTGTGCTCATCACCATCGCAGCCACAACAACTGCCAGCACTGCTTTATTCTGCTTCGCAGGTGGAATAATGATTGCAAGGAACATTCCATAAATGGCCACACTGAGTGCACTCATCATAAAGTCCGGAAGAAGATTTCCTGAAATCGCACCTGCCAGCGTTCCAAGTACCCAGCCAGGAATTGCTACACACATTGCTCCATAATTGTAAAAAGCGCTTACTTTTCCCGGCTGACTTGCACTGATCCCAAAAATTTCATCTGTCACGCCAAATGCCGCAATATAACGATGAACCGGTGATTCATCCCTTCTGAATTTCTGTGCAAGGGAAAACGACATCAGACAATATCTCAGGTTAATGATCAACTGTGTCAGCGCCATTTCCCAATAAGAGCCACTCATTACCATAATGTCAAGTCCCGCAAACTGCCCCGCGGATGTTACATTTGTCAATGAAATCAATACCGCCTGCCAGATACTCAGCCCGTCAGCAACCGCCATCATACCAAACGTAAATGATACGGCAAAATATCCCAGTCCTATGGGGAGACCGTCTTTTAAGCCCTTTCTGAAGCTTTCACTTCTCATATTGCCCTCCTCCTGTCATAGTTTTACGCCAGACCTTTTATCATCTTTTTGCATATATCCTGAAATTTCATATACAAAACGCAGATAACCCGGAGGACACATCTTCGGCCTCCGGGCTTTATAATATCTTGAAAATGCTCATTTCACAAGTTTACATCATCTGATAAAAACAGTCAACCTTCAATCTTTATCCAAAATACTCACCGCTTATCACTCGTTACTGTTCACTCCGTTCTCAGTAACGTAGCCAAAATTCATTCCAGATTGCCTGCGGCAATGGAATTTTGGCTTGTATGTCTCGGGATTTTGGCATATTCATGCCAAAACACCTCGCGGGATAGAGGCGTGCGAACAGTAACTATCACTCTTCCCAATTGAAGCAGGTGACTTACCTGATTCGGTTAAAAACAAACTTTTAATATATTGAATAATAGCATACGTTTTACCTACTCGGCGTTTTCGTGATCGCCAGATTTACACTCTTTACATATTCCGTACAGAATAGAATTCTTACACTGCAATGTAAATCCATGACTTTCTTCGATATGATGAGAAATCTCCTCCATAAAATGACATTCCAGATGAATAATCTTTCCACATTTCACACATTTCAGATGCAGGTGCTGTTCGCATCCACGTCCCGGCTCTACATACTGATAGGCCGCCTGACATCCTTTCTCAGCCACGTATTTAATCACTGTGCCATCCTTCGCAAGTTTATCCAGGTAACGGTAAATCGTTGTGATATTTACCTCGCTGTCATGCTGTTTCAGATATTCGTCCACATCCGCTGCTGTCACCGTATGATCATTGCTGTTCTTCAGATATTCAAGTATTTTCCTGCGGCTTGCCGTCGCATAACTGCTTCCCGCCATAATTCCTCCTAAAACACGATTCCTGCAAATTCAATAATAATTCCCCAGAATACACCCAGTCCGTAAAGAGTTCCGATAATTTTCAGATTCTGAGCTCTGTCGTGATTTAAACGGAACAGGATCAGAAGTCCGACTCCTGCATTTACCAGAAGTCCCGCCATCATCGCTCCCGCTCCGATAATGTGATCCAGGTATAACTGAGTAATCACTACAGAAGAAGCACAGTTCGGAATCAGACCTACAAGAGCCGCCATCATCTCACCCACGATCGGTGTCCCTGTAAAAAATCCTGCCAGTGTTTCTTCTCCTGCCAGTCCAATGATAATATTTAAAACCAGAGAAATCAAGAAAATATATACAAAAACTTTCAATGTGTGGGATGCCGCTGAGGAAAACAGTCCATGTTCACAATGACAGCGCTCCTCCTCGCAGATCTCATGAATATCCATATCCTTTTCCTGCTTCTTCAAAATATGCGTATAAACATATTCCACAACCAGACCGGAAAAGATTCCAATTGCCGCCTTGCAGGCCAGTATTTTCATAATCGTAACAGCCGGCACAGCATTAGAAATCATGATTGGAAGCATCTCATCTGAAGTAGACAGATACACTGCGATCAGTGTTCCCACAGTAATCACACGACCTGAAAAAAGACTGGATGCCGCAGCCGAGAAGCCACACTGTGGAATTACACCCAGAAGTCCTCCCCATACCGGTCCAAGCTTCCCTGCTGTGCGGATTCTGTTGCGTGCCGCTGAACCTGTCTTATGTTCCAGCCATTCCATAAATAAATAAGTAAGAAACAGGAATGGAAGCAGTTTAATACTGTCTATTGCTGAATCTAATATAATCTCTGACATATACCCTCCTGATATCACACAAAATTATTTCTATAGAAATTTCGCAGATACATCCAAATTATCTGCCTCGTATCTTCTATCTTCTCCTATCTGATTAATGTTGTGATATTTGCAACTTGTTCGTATTTGCAATCTGTTTGTATTTGCAACTTGTTTGCATTTTTGTATTATATCGTATTTTCATCATTTGTCAAGTCCCCACCCACTGTTTATTGCTCTTCGTAACCTCCGCAGGGGACTTGCTTGATTCGGTTAAAGAATAGAATCACATAAAAAAGACCATCTTCCGGATATAGGAGGATAAAATCCGGAAAATGGTCTTCTTATCACGTTATTCTATTCTTGCAATAATTAAGGAGGCATATGCAATGATAATCGAAAATACTACTTATTTACTTGTCAATCGGATATTCGCAATCCGCTTTCGCTACTTGCTCATAACAGAATAACTGCTCCGCAGTTTATCAGGAGGGGCTTGTACCCCTCCTGATACAAGCAAGTCCCACCCACTGCTTATTGCTCCTCGCAACCTCCGCAGGGGACTTACTTGATTCGATTTAAATTATGGGTTCAGTATAGCAACTAATTGTGTTCAAAATGTGACAATAATCGTAAATTGGCGTGTTCTGCAAGACTATGAATCTCTCCTGTTATTCACTGTCTTTTTTCTTCCAGTAATACGGACTCATCGTACATGCCAGAATCACTTTTTGTGGCAGTTTTTTATATCTTTTTCCCAGAAAATATCCCGCATATTTCATTCCGCTCTGCCAGATCAGCTGTGGAATCAGCCAGATATGTCCTGTTCTGAGCAGATAATTCAGACTCTTTTTAACCAGACGGATTCCCTCGCCTTCGGAAGGTACGCCTTCAAAAATCTCCGGATGTTCTGCCTGAGATACACCAAGATCAAAATTTCTGTGAAACTGCTGCTTTCCTGAATAATTATGAGAATGATAGACTTTCGCATCTGCCGCATAGGCCACAGAATAACCCTGCTGCACCATTGTTCCGGCATAGATCATATCCTCGTTAAAAATCGCCCGGTTTACAAATCCTCCGATTTTTTGATAAATCTCTCTGTCATAGGCTGCGCATACATTGGAGCAAAAGTAAGTTTTGATTCCATACGTTTCAACATCCGGCAGCGATTTGACCGAAGACTGTTCCGGATAATTAAACGAACGGGTATAACGTTCCAGGAAACGGCAGTCTGCTTTTGGTAATTGTCTCGCATAGGCTGCACCCGTACCTGAATTCCTGCTGACTGCGCGAACCAGATTTCCGATCATTTTCCGGTCTGCCGGAAGTGCATCCTGTGTCATAAAAACCATAATATCCGCTGTCGAAAGCTCTGCCGCTCTCTTTCTGGTTCCTCCGTGGTCAAAATCTTTCTGATCAAGATGATGAACTTCAAGAAGTGGATAGTTCTCCCATTCACTGTTCCAATATTCTTTTCCTGTATTCATGACAAGAATTCTATTCGGACGGTATTCCTGTTTCTCCAATCGGTGAAGCAGTTCTCCAAATTCCTTTGCCGGACGATATGTTGGAATGATCACATCTACCATCTTTCTCTCGTTGTCTTCAATATTAGTCTCTAAGTTATCCGTTTTATCAGATTTCTGATCATCTGCCCCATTCTTAACTGTCGCATTACCTTTGTTATATTTATCAATATTATCCGTCATCGCTGCTCCTTATCTGAAAAAGAGGACCATCCTCACCGATGGATGGTCCTCTTTTGTAATCTTATTCAGTTTCCTGATTACTCCTCTTCTGAACTTGTTCCTGAATCTGCGTCTCCGCCGTCATCAAACCCGGTATCGCCACCGGTGTCATCTCCGCCGGAATAATCGCCGCCGCCATCATCACCGCCGCCATCGTCACCGCCGGTATTATTATCACCACCGCCATTATCGTAGTCTCCGCCGCCGGTGTTATCGTCATAATCGCCGCCATTATCATAATCTCCACCGCCGGTGTTATCATCATAGCTGCCGCCATTATCATAACTATTATCATAGTCATTATCATAGCTGTAATCGCCACTATAATCTGTACCTCCGGAACTGTTATCGCCAGACCATACAAAAGTATCTGCTGTATTAGTGGTATCCGTCTGCTGGGATGTAGCTGTTGAAGCATCATCCAGCTTACTCTCTCCACCAACGATCTCCAGAATCTTATTACTGCGCGCAACTACCTCTGAAGATGGAGTATAATCCTGATCATTGTACAGGAACTTATGAAGTTCAACTACATTGTTCTCAAGATCTGTAGGAACGATAATACTTCCTTTGATATTTGAGAATTTATACTTCTGCGGGAAACCTGTACTGTCAGTAAATTTATATCCAACCAAAGTAGGAATCAGTCCCAGAATATCCTGCTTGGAAAGAGAAGTCGTTACCATAGGGAACACATCATCCATGATCTTAAAGATAGAAGAAAGACCTGCTATCTTTGCCTTATCAAAAAGCATTCCCAGTACACGTCTCTGACGTTCTGTACGTCCCATATCCAGACTTGCGGTAAAACGGATACGGCAGTAAGAAGTTACCTGTACACCATTCAGATGATAAGTTCCAACTGTAGCTTCCTGATCTTCCGGTTTTGGTTCCGGTTTCTCGATCGGTGTGTAATCTTTTCCTGTCAGTTTGGAAGTTTCTACACAATAGTTATTCATATGCTCGATCTCAGCATAAGATAACGGAATATCAAGACCGCCAAGGTCATCTACTACTTCTACAAGCGCAGAGAAATCAGCTGTAGCATAATCAGAGATATCCAGATCCAGGTTTGTATTTAACATGGAAATCGCCTGTTCCGGTCCGCCATATGCATAAGCCGCATTTGCCTTTGTATATGTGTCATCTCCAATATTCAGAAGTGTATCTCTGTATACGGATACCATTCGTACTTCTTTCGTATCATTATTTACACTTACAATGATCATTGTATCACTGTTCTGTGCAGAATACTGAGAACCCTCTCCTCTGGTATCAATACCAAACATTACATAGGTCTTATATCCTGTCATCTTCGGTGCTTCCTGGTTTACGATTACTTTTTCCTGATCCAGTTCCGGCTGTTCGATCTTATCCAGTCTGGAGGAAATCTGTCCATATACATATAATCCGCCAATGAACAGCAACAGTACGATAATCTCAAGCACAAACAGTACTTTTCTCTTTTTTCCTGGTTTAGCCATACTCTTTCCCCTTATCTTAATATGCATTCTTGTTTATAAATCCCTTGAAAAATGTAAGGAATATGATCTTGATATCCAGTCCGATACTCCAGTTTTCAATATAATAAAGGTCACATTCTATTCTTTTCCTTATGGAAGTATCTCCACGATACCCATTTACCTGCGCCCATCCGGTAAGTCCCGGACGCACCTGATGTTTGACCATATATCTTGGAATTTCTTCTCTGAATTTCTCCACAAAAAATGGTCGCTCCGGACGTGGTCCCACGAGGCTCATATTACCTTTCAGTATATTAAAAAGCTGTGGGAGCTCATCAATGCTTGTGTGACGCATAAACTTTCCGATTGGTGTTACTCTTGGATCATTCTTTACTGTCCATGCCTTCTTCTCTTCCGACTCCGGCTGTACTTCCATAGAACGGAATTTATACATCCAGAAAGTCTGATTGTGAAGTCCGACTCTCTCCTGCTTATAAATCAATGGCCCCGGTGAAGTCAGTTTGATAATCAGACACATCAGAAGCATCAATGGCGAAGTCACAATAATTCCCACGATTGAACCAACAATATCCATAGCGCGCTTGACCAGTGCATTGAATGTATTGTTTAATGGCACATAACGGATGTTGATGACCGGAAGTCCCAGAATATCCTCTGTATATGGTTTCGTCGGAATAATCTTATTATAGTCCGGAATAAACTTCGTGTGTACTCCTGACTTTTCACACAATGCCACGATCTCTTCCAGGCGATAATACTCGCTTAACCCCAGAGTGATCGCGATCTCATCCAAACGGTTTTCCGGAAGTATCACATTCAAATTGGCAATTCTTCCAAGGACCTTAATACCTTTGTATTCTGTGCCTGCCGGTATGTTGTCATCAAGTATTCCGCGTATCACATATCCCCACTGAGGATTTGCAAGAACACGATCAATATATTCCTCTGCTGCACGGCTATATCCTACACATATCATCTGTTTCTGATTAAGTCCCTTCTCACGCATATCCCGGAGAATGGTAAATATCAGCATTCGGGCACACCACTGGAGTATGATATTAATCACATAGAACATAATATATGTGGAACGTGAGTAATCACTTTCATCAATCATATAAAATGTAAACATGAGAATAAGGAGCCCGAGTGAATTGGCCTTTATAATATTGGCCAGCACAAGTCGGCGCCCCTGCATCCGCATAGGAGTGTACAATGTAAATGCCTGATACAGCAACAAATATACAGGTACAATGAGGACCAGCATCAGCATGTACTGCTTAAAACTTCTTGTACGGACTGCCGTTGCCGCCATAGGTCCCACAAAACGAATCAGCCACGCAAGAAAGTAAGATAATACCAGTACGATCGCATCAACAAGCATATGGAGACGACTGAAATTCTTTTCATTGTCTTTTAACAATCTTTTGTCACCTCATTTTTATCGATTCGTAACCATATCCTCTTTGTCACAGTTACTATCGCTTCTATATTATAATAGTTGATTTACAAAAGCAATAAAATCTTCTTCTTAATTTTATAAAATTTCCATGAATCTATTTGTTATATTTTACTGCTTTTTCTTATCATCCGCAAAAGCGCCGGAAGATATTCACCCACAATTCAAGCTGTATCTTTAAATAGTTTGGTAAATTCCGAAGTTTAAAAGATACTTTTTGATTTTTTCTGCTGATCTGAAAACCGTTTTTAATTCCCGCTATATATTCTCTGCCAAATCCTTTTAATGCGAAAAACAGAATTTTAATTCCAAATCCCACCACAAGGAACGGAAGATTTATAATGATCTGCAAAACCGGCATGTTCTTATAGATCAGGTAAATATTATTTCTGGAAGAATAGCGAATCTTAAATTGATTATACCTGGAACCGCTTGTCCCGCTTCCCACATGATATACCATCGCATCCGGTGCATACCAGTTTTCATATCCGTGGATCCTTGCTCTGTATCCTACATCCATATCTTCAAGATATGCAAAATGTTCTTCATCAAAGTATCCGATCTTATCAAAAAGCTTCTTTCTGTAAATAGCCGCACCTGCACAGGAAGCAAAGATCTGCTCTTCTTTCTCGTAAGTATGAATATCTTTTCCCTTTCCTCTGGCATAGGCCCAGCCAAGCGCACAGTAATAATTTCCTGCATCATCCAGTTTGTCTCTGTCATGGAACTGAATCATTCTGGCTGCACATGAGAAAGCCTTCGGGTGTCTTTTAATGGCAAAGATCATTTCCTCTATAAAATTCTCAGTTACTTCTATATCATTATTCAACAGCAGCACATACGGTGCCCTGGATGCCTTTATCCCTTCATTGACCGCTTTACAAAAGCCAAAATTCTCCGGCAGTTCGATCAGATGAACCCATGGATACCTCGCTGCAACAAATGCGCAGCTTCCGTCACTTGATCCATTGTCCACCAGAATCACTTCAAAATTATTCACTGACTGGCACTCCAGGCCTGCAAGTACGCCATCCAGATAAGCCATCCCGTTAAAGTTCGGAATAATCACTGATACTTCCTGCATGATTTCCTCCCTGTATTCTCTTTCTTCTGTCCATTTCTTGTTTCGGCAGTCTCCATTCCGGGAATCGGCTTCAGAGAGTAATTCCATTTAGTAAGGGACAGGTTTTTATTATAATAAGGATCTCCGTTTTTAAGGATGTCCATCCAATGACATCGCATATATTCAATTTCCGTCTGAAAACGACGTACTTTCTCTTTACTGTCCTCGGCTCCTCTTGTTTTTGACTCCATATGATAAAGCTTTGCATATGGATCGTATACAACCAGATGATTATTCTTTCGTACTTTCAGGCACAGATCTACATCATTAAATGCAACTGCGAGTTCTTCTGTAAATCCTCCGGCCCGCTCAAATACTTCTTTCTTCATCATCAGGCATGCTGCGGTAACTGCACTCATATCCTGAAGCAGAGATGCCTTGTGAAGGTATCCCGTACGATCTGCCGGCATATCAACAAACATATGCCCTGCGATCCCGCCCATTCCAATCACGCATCCCGCATGCTGAATCGTATTGTCAGGATAAATCAGCTTCGCTCCAACACCGCCGACTTCCGGTCTCTGGCATACGCCAAGCATCTCTTCCATCCAGTCCGGCTCAATAGATTTCACATCATTGTTCAAAAAAAGCAGATATTCTCCTCTGGCATGCGCTACACCAAAGTTATTAATAGCAGAATAATTAAATTCTTTTCCCCAGCGCAGAAGATGTATTTGCTGATCTCTGGAAAGTTCTTTATAGTATTTGAAAATCTCTTCTGTCGTACTGTTATTCTCTATGATTATGATTTCAAAGTTCTGATAGGATGTATTCTTCTTTAATGACTCCAGACAAGTCTGCAGGGTCTCTTTCTCATCTTTATTCGGAATGATCACAGAAACCAGTGGTTCTCCCTGTACCGGATATTTCACCCGGTAAAACCCCAGATCCTGTGTATGGCTTACGGTACCTTTCGTACCCGTTCTCTCAAGATGAGCCTCTATCGCCCTCTTTCCCGCTTCAAAAGCGTACATCTTGCTGGCCGGATTATCTGCTGTGGACGCTTTATGTGTTCTCCAGTGATACAAAATCTCCGGAACATGCAGCACTTCTCTGGCATTCTCTGTGCAGCGGAAAATAAAATCATAATCCTGTGCCCCGTCAAACTCTTTTCGGAAACCTCCTGCCTTCTCTATTATGCTTCTGCGTACCACAAAGAAATGGCAGATATAGTTATTTGAACGCAGCAGATCCAGATTAAAGTCCGGCTTCAGATGCGGCTGAAAATGCTCGTCCAGATCTGTCGTTACCTTATCCTCATCTGTATAAAGTGCATCTGCCTGCGGATGATCCTGCAGTGCATTCACGATCTCATACAATGCATTCGGAGCCAACAAGTCATCATGGTCGAGAAGTCCCATAAATTCGCCCTTTGCCATGGCAAAAGCACGGTTTGTATTCTCCGCAATGCCAAGATTTTCTTTCAGGTTACAAAACCTTACCCGGACATCCTTTGCCGAATAATCTGCCAGAACTCTCTGCATCTCTTCATTATCCGGACTTGCATTCGCAATACACAATTCCCATTCTGTGTAAGTCTGGCTGATCAGTGATTCTATCATCTGCTTCAGAAATTCTACGGGAGTCTGATAGGCAGGCACCGCGATACTGATCAGTGGTGCATAGTTGAATTTATGTTTCCTTTGTTTCTCAAGTGTTTCTTCATCCGGAACATAAGCCGCATACCATGGACCATACGGCACTTCTTCCGGTTCAAAACGTTCATGCAGCCTGATCCAGAATTCTTTCGGGCCATAATGCTTCAGATAACGAAAACCTTTCTGAATCGTATACGGAGAAAGTTTCTTCAGCATTTTCGACCACTGGATCTTTCCTCCTGCCGATTGTTTTTTGCTCATATATTAACCTCGATTTTTACTATGATTTTTTATTTTAACATTGTATGATATTTTTTGCAAGAAACACGCTAAATGTGTTATACTGTTACTGTTCACATGCACATGCCACTATCCCGCGAGGTGTTTTGGCATGTATATGCCAAAATCCGAGACATACAAGCCAAAATTCCATTGCCGCAGGCAATTTGGAACTAAAAAACAGGAGTTTTAATATACCATGAAGAAAAAAAGAATTACCGCAGCGCTTCTGGCTCTGGGACTTAGTGCAGTCACTATATGTTCCCAGCTTCCGGTCTTTGCTGCTGAAGAAACAGCACAAGCCACGGATACTGCCGCGCAGCCACAGACTGCCGACCCATCTGTTGTCACTACCAACGGTATTGACGGATGGCCACAGGCTTCCGATATTTCATCCACTGCTGCTATTGTAATGGAAACCTCAACCAATACAGTTCTCTATTCCAAGAATGCCGACCAGGCTCTTTATCCTGCCAGCGCAGTCAAAGTTATGACCTGTCTGGTCGCCCTTGAGAACAGCAGTCTGGATGATCAGGTAACTATGACTGCAACCGGCGTATCCGGTGTTACGGATGGTGGAGCGAATATTTCCTCACAGCTTGATGAAGTCTTCACTATGGAGCAATGTTTATATGCAATTATGGTCGCATCCGCAAATGATATCGCATTGCAGGTAGCAGAGCACGTCGGAGGTTCTGTAGATGCCTTCGTACAGACAATGAACACACGTGCCCAGGAACTTGGATGTACCAATACAGTCTTTACCAACCCGACTGGGCTTCCTGATGAAAATCAGCATATAACGGCGCATGACATGGCTCTGATCATGGAAGCAGCCATGGCAAACGAGACTTTCAGAACCATTGCCGCAACTACTTCCTATACACTCCCGGCAACCAACGTATCCGGCGGTGAACGTGTACTTACAAACAGTTTTACCATGATCAATAATGCCAGTGACGGTTATTATGAACCATGTATCGGTGGAAAAGAAGGCTATACCGAAGCTTCCGGAAGTACGCTTGTCTGCGAGGCAGCCAAGAATAATATGAAGCTTGTCTGCGTAGTCTTAAATGGCGCATCCGGTGTTACGGACGACGAGGCGATTGCGCTCCTTAATTACGGATTTGACAATTTCTCTCCGTTAACGATTGCTGACACTGACTTCAACCGTCTTTCCGGCGGTACTGTTATTGCTCCTAACGGTGCAACAGAAGATAACCTGACTACAGAGGATACCTCTTCTGACGGACAGATCACACGCCAGTACTACTTTGGCGGAACCCCTGTCGGAACCGCGATCCTTGAAGATACTGAGCAACAGTCAAATGATGCTGCCGTTACCGGCCAGAAGAATATGGAAGCAGCACAGAATTACTCTGCTTCTCATACAACGACACCGTATTATATCATCGGTGCGATCGGAGCTGCATTCCTGTTATTCTTTTTATTCCTGCTGGTCAAAGTAATCCGGTCCTGATTTACAATTCCTATTATCTGACAAAACCTGCCGTTAAAACAGGCAAACGTGCAGATAATCGTAACCAAAAAGAGACATAAAAAACAAGGTAGAGCTTATTCTTTGTAAAATAACTCCTACCTTGTTTTATGTCTCTTTTTTATTCTAATATATTATGATATCAGGGTCAAAAGGTCAAAAAGTCGTTCGTGCCTGCACGATAAAGTTGTTGAAACAAAACGCCAGATAAACTTTCATCCTTTATTTCGCATAAAACGGTACTATAAGAAATGCCCAGCATGCAAACGGTGAAATGACGAGTAAAGCAGTGATTGCTTTATATATCCAGCCTCTCACTTTTTCATTTTTTATTACCTTAGTCAGAATCTTGTTCCAGCCCAGTGTAACAAAATACATCAGAGGATATAACGCAGGCATCAGATATCTTCCCTGTGCCTGATTATCATTGTAATACACATAATCCATAAATAAAATCACCGGAATAACGATCAGCAAGATCATCATCCAATGGAAGATTCCCTCTACATTACACTTTCCCGACGTCACTTTTGCCTTGATCTTCCAGGTATCACCTGCTACCGTTTTCTTCTGTCGGATATACATTGTCTTTCGGAGGTTAAATATCCCTCTTGTCAGAAAAACACTTAATATTCCAACTGCAAAAAATACAATGTACATTTTGCTCACAGCATATGGCATATAAATCTCCATCAGCCCAAATGTACCAATAAAGCTTACGCACACAGTCAATGCCCAGTTATGATACCATCCCGGATCCTGATAAAAAATAATGTCTTTCCAGCTCCATTTCAGCTTCTCCGGTGTAGGATAAAGAGATGGTCTGTAGTCCTTCTGCGCATATTTCTCGGCACATTCCGCGCAGGATCTTCTTCCAAGAAAATCACCATTATACAAAACTGCATTACGGATAAACCACCAGCCGCAAAGCAGTATCGTTACTCCTGCAATCACAATTCCCCGGCTAAAAAGAAAACGGATTCTCTGTGGGAAAGGCTCCTCCCTGCCAAGCAGTATTGTAAGGCAGAAAAAGAAAAAACTACAAAGTATCCAGCCATATGCATTGTAATAAGATAACGCACAAACTGCCATTCCCACAGCAAGGACAATGCAGTTCTTCCATGTCCAGTCCTCCCGAAGATAAGAAGCCCACGCGTACAGAATCATTGCTGCTGCCAAAAGTGCCAGAGAATCTGTATTTACATAAGTTCCCAGAAAAATTGCCTGCGGCATAAATCCGGCAAGCGCTGCAAACATCCATCTGACCTCCGGGGAATATTTTTCCTTTGGAAATAATTTGCCGGAAGCTTTTACTACAAAATATACCGCTCCTGTGACAAATAATACATCTGCCATACGCGCGATCTTAAATATAGAATATCCCGGATTTGTAAAAAGTCTGGCTATCCTCATAAATACCGCAGAAACCATATAGGACACGATCGGATAATACGCATAGGAAATGCCCCAGACCTTATTTCTGACTTCCGGATCATCTCCCCGCGGGAGTGCTCCATGATACTTGTATATATAATCTGCAACAAGATATCTCATATGCTCATCCGGTCCTGAATCAAATGGCTGCGTCATCGCCCAGACAGTCAAAAGTACAAATGCAAGGAGCACAAAGACCAGTGTCATCGTCTTTTCATTTATCTCTGTTTTCTTTTTCTTTAACATATCTTCTTTCACATTCAATTATTTTTTGAGCGTTACTGTTCCCTTCCATCTCAGAATAACGGCACGTGAACAGCAATTTTTGAGTACTGCCTCAAATTCTTTTTAAAGAAAAGTCCTGGCTTTTCAATGTAAGATTCGGATTATAATACGGATCTCCATTTTTTAAAATATCCGGCCATTTTTTCTCAAAAGCAGCGATTTCCTTATTGAAACGCGCTACCTTCTCCGGAGTATCTTCCAAACCTCTGGACTTGGATTCATAATGATATAACTCCGCATATGGATTATACACGATCAGATATCCTGCCTGTCTCAGTTTCATACAGAAATCAATATTTCGGCACGGATGGTCTTCATGCTGTGAACTCTACAGGATAAAAAATCAGGCTGTAAATCAGTGAATCATAGCGTGTTAAGCAATATAGCATCCATTGCATCGGTTATTCCTGTATCCTCTTTTCCTCGTTTTTTTAAGCTGTATACTGTTTTTATATTTGCATGTGCGAGTATGTATAAGGTATAAACACGTTACTGTAAGCAGGGGAAATGCAATTCTGTAATGAAGGAAAGCGCTTCTAAATGGAGAGGACAGCTTTT
>OGUQ01001566.1_pt1 | contig 18071 bp, 8 predicted proteins | sample 1574701 | NCBI WGS metagenome assembly OGUQ01 (sample SAMEA2582087, study PRJEB24529) | metagenome | biome: Human gut stool | place: China | collected 2011 | reverse complement strand
GGAAAGGGAAAAGACAACGGAACGTATCCCAAAAACCGGTATCGGTAAACATATACCCCGGCAGCACTTCTCCGTTATACGGACTGTAATGTACAACTTTTCCGTTTGCATCAAGTTCGTAGAAACTGCGCGGGAAAAGTAGCGAACGGTACAGGCAGGAATAGAATGTGCGTAGTTTGTCCACATCGTCGTCTTCCACGGCGATACGTCCTAAAGTTTCATTCCACACTTGGCGACCAGCCTCGGCTATTTCGTCAAACGAACGATCGCCCAATTCTTTCAGGTTCAGTTCAGCCTGTTCAGGGCTGATAAAAGAAGAAGCTACGCGAGCATGGACAATCTCGCCCTTGCGGGTGGAAAAACCGACAATGGCACCGGTATGGTTCTCTTTCGCTTCAGTCTCGCCTTTGCGGATCTCATCATCACCGACAGTCGCCTTATAAGTAAAAGGCTTGTCAAACACGACGACGAAATAGTTGCGGAAGTTCTGAGGCACCCCTCCGCTGTTACGAGTCGTATAGCCAATGATCTTGTTTTCTTCGGGTATGATCTTGACATAAGAACCACGGTCGAAAGCATCGACAATCACATACGAGTTGTCCGATTCGGGGAAAGTGAAGCGAAACATGGCGGCACGTTCCGTCGGCGTGATTTCCGTCACAACGTCATGGTCAGCCAGATACACCCGGTAATAATTCGGTTTTGCCACTTCCGCCTTATGGGAAAACCAGCTGGCACGTTTATCTTGGTTAAACACCACTTTACCGGTAACGGGCATAATGGCAAACTGTCCGTAATCGTTGATCCAAGGGCTGGGTTGGTGAGTCTGCTTGAAACCACGGATCTTGTCCGCGTCGTATGTGTACGCCCAGCCGTCTCCCATCTTTCCGGTCTGTGGCATCCAGAAATTCATACCCCAGGGCATGGCAATCGCCGGATAAGTATTACCTGTCGAGAGAGAAATTTTCGACTGGCTCCCGACCAGCGGATTCACGTAATCCACCAGGTCCTTTTTGTCAGCCGCATCCACCGTAAAGAGGCTGCTGCAAAGCGTAATCGCTAAAATTAATAATTTCTTCATGGATAGAATATGTTTAATTAATTTGAAGACAAAGAATAGGGTCTGTCTGTCCCGTTAAAAACACGTTTTTTATTAGGAGAAGAGGTCATTTCGAACGTCAGCGTACCACCATCCATAATGTCCTGCTGAGTAATGAACCCTTTCGTATAGGGCTTGCCATTCAACTTGACCGACTTGACATAGCGGTTTTTGTCGCTCACCTTGTCGGCCTTTACCTCAAAAGTCTTTCCGTTTTCCAGCATAACCTTCATATAAGGCAAGTAAGGAGCTCCCAGCACATACTGGTCCGTACCCGGACAAACCGGATAGAACCCCATCGAAGACAGGATATACCAGGCAGACATCTGGCCGCAGTCGTCGTTACCGCACAGGCCGTCGATATTATTGCGGTACATTTTATTCATGATTTCACGCTGCCAGTATTGCGTTTTCCAAGGTTGCGAGGTCCAGGCATACAGAAACGGGATATGATGGCTCGGTTCGTTGCCATGCACATAGCCGCCCAGCAAGCCTTCCTCCGTCACATCCTCGGTCTGGGCGAAAAACTCGGCAGGCAGGTGCATCGTAAACAGGGAATCGAGCTTGGAGACAAAGGACTTGTCGCCTCCCATCAGGCGGATCATATTGTCCACATCCTGCGGCACATAGAAAGAATAGTTCAAGGCATTTCCTTCGATAAAACCTTCACCATGCGTGTTCAGCAAGTTGAAATTCTCTTTCCAGCGTCCGTCGGCATAACGAGGACGGGCATAGCCCATATTCGTATCGAAAACATTCGTATAATTGGCCGCCCGTTTTTTATACGTATCGGCAACAGAACGGTTGCCGGCCAAAAGCGCCGTGTGGTAGATGGTCCAGTCGTCATAGGCATATTCCAACGTCAGGGAAGCGGCGCTACCGTTATGGTCAAGTGCGACATACCCTTTTTCCATATATTCGCCGGTCCCGTCCAGGTAAGGGATCGTGGAACTGCTCACCATCGCTTTCAAAACCTCTTCCTTGTCTAACGGAAGACCTTTCGCCACGGCATCGGCCAAAACGGAAACGGAATGATATCCGATCATGCACCAGTTTTCATTTGCCATATGGCTCCAGATAGGCAAAGCCTTATGCACGCTTTGCTCGCAATGCTTCAGCATGGAGCGGGCGATATCCGTATTTACCCGGCGGTTGATGATGTTGAACAGCGGATGCAGGGCACGATAGGTGTCCCAAACGGAAAAGACCGTGTAGTTCGTGAAATCGTCCGCCTTGTGGATATTATGATCCAACCCGCGATACTGTCCGTCCACATCCGTATAGACACAAGGATTGATCATGGTGTGATACAAAGAGGTGTACAGCATCGCCAACTGGTCGTCCGTACCATTGGCTTCGATAACGGACAATTCCTTATTCCAGGTTTCACCGGCACGAGCCGCCAACCGGTCGAAACTATAGCCGGAGGCTTCAGCCCGCAGATTTTTCAAAGCGCCATCCGTGCTTACGCCGGAAAGCGCCACTTTCACTTCCAATTCCTCGGAAACCGCCGGATCGAAATCGAAATAAGCAACGATCTTGCGTCCGCCTATATCCGGAAAGTTTTCTTTCATATTGAATTTGCCGTATCCACCCCGGTAATTAACTTTTGCTTTTTCCTCGCATCCGTAATGAACGACCGGTTTGGAGAAAGACATGGCAAAGTAGGTATAGTTGGTACGCGCCCATCCGTTCGTGATACGATAGCCTGTAACCAGCGTATCGTTTTCGACCCGGATATTCGTCCAAAGGACTTTTCCGTCGTAATTGTAGATACCATGAATCATATCCAAAATGATTCGCTGGTTCTTCGCTTCTTTCGGGAACGTATATTTATGCACACCCACCCGCTTGGTTGCCGTCAGTTGTGCTTTCACGCCGTAGTCGGCCAGCATCACTTCATAGTAGCCGGGACGGGATACCTCCGTATCGTGTGAGAAACGCGAACGGTAGCCACCGTCCGGGTCGGTTGCCGTTCCGGGATTCAGTTTCAATTCGCCGGTAGCCGGCATAATCAGGATATCGCCGAGGTCGGAATGTCCGGTTCCGCTGAAATGCGTATGGCTGAACCCGACGATACTGCTGTCCTTATGTTGATAGCCGGCACAATATTCATAGGCACGCGGCTGATACTTGCCATCCACGTTATGAGGGATCGTGTCCGTGTCCGGGCTCAACTGGACCAGTCCGAAAGGCACGCAAGCCCCCGGAAACGTATGTCCCATCCCGTTTGTCCCAATAATCGGATTCACCAATGCTGCCTTATCTTGGGCGGACAAGTTCCCAAAGATCAGCAAAGCTGAAAATAAAAGAATTGTCTTCTTCATGATATCTTGTTTCTATATTTATTTTGATAAAAAGGCTTGATACTCATTCCACAGCCCTTCAATGCTGGCATCATCGCCGAACATACGCTTCATCGCCTTGTCGAAACTCCATTCGTCGAGGTCGCGGACCGTCTCATGGAACTTGCGGATGGCATCCGGGTCTTTGGTCGTCAGCCATTGGATAAAAAAGCCGGTCGTACGATAACCGTCCATCCAGTTACCGCCCGGTTTACGGGTACTCATATCGAAATATCCTGCTTGGGCACGGACTGCATCCGCCAGCCCTTCGATACAAGCCCAGAATGTTTTGTTGGTTGAATAGGAACCGATTCCTTTCGGTTCGAACTGATAGGCGTGTACCAACTCATGAAACAGGACACCACGTGTTTCAAAGTCGAGCTTATAGAGGGATTCGTTCGCTGATTTCTCAATATGCTGAGTGCTGTAAACAATCGAGGTATTGGCCGGATTACCACTCTTGGCTGAAACTCCGTCATAATCTTTCAACGTATAATGAACCTTTTGAACATCATTCATCGTATCTTTTGCCGAATAGAAAAGAATTTCGGCTACCTTTCGAGCGTGATAACGTATGTATTCGTCCGGATTCTGGACAAGATCCGCATAAATGGCAGCCCCCTTAGTTTCCGGATCAATCACTTCGTAATCGATTTCCGGATATTTGAAATCCTCCCAGCCGGCATTCAGATTCTCATCGAACAACACCACATCTCCCAACACCAATGTATCACCAACTGCCGTAGCAGCTTCCAGCATATACTGTTTATAATTGGAAGGTTTGGTTATCGAACAAAGAATTTCCTGATAGCGTGAACAGAACGTCTGGTCTTTCCGTTCATCCACAACCACCCAGTTCTTCCCGTCATAGGAACCTTTCAATATCCAGGCACACGGATCATGTACAGGCGTCTCGCCGGACGAATAGATTTTATAACTTTGGATGGGAACAGTATATTGTTCATTAAAAATCACTTTATTTACCCCTTCCGTTCCCACGAAACAGGTTGTCGGATTCCCATCTGACAATTCAGGAACATTCACCGGTAATTTTGCCTGACAAGAACACAATAATAAACTTATCGATACTAATATATAACTCTTCATGCTTTCAAAAATATTTCAGTTTTTACTTATTCGACAACTTAATGAAAATACTCCGCTGGAAATACTAAATCATCTCCAGCGGAGATTAAAACTAAAAACACAAACTCCCCATTATTTTTTACATCAGTGAAAAATTCTTTACTTTACCAAATTCATCACAATATTAAAAATTCCCCTCTATACAAGAGTAACACTCAAATGCCAAAAGAATACCACAATTGACATTGATCAATTATGATACTATTTAGGAAATCTACGACACCTTCTATACTTTGTAAAGACAAACCAGAGCACCAAAATCATAAAGCATCCATCTGTTTTCGACACCGATACGGACTAATCACATAACTGTTTTGCAAAACCAACCATCATACTATCATATCCGTCTATATACAACTTTAAACCAATAAGTTACAGCATGACAGTTGCCGTTTTTTACTATCATTCATCTGTCATAACCATCATGGCGAAAAAACGATAACATCCAGTGTATCAATTATACGACAAAAACAGAGACCGTCCGGGAACAGGTACAAAACATGTTAAAACAGCTTCATTTTTCATCAAGACCGGCTTTTCTTTTGTCAAAAACGGCTTGCAGAGCCGCTTGAGACCCGGGTGTAAGAGCCACGGAGACCCGGGTGTGGGAGAGGTGCAGACCCGGGTCTGTGCAAGGCCTTTCCGTGGATGCGTGGATGTTTATCCGCCATGCCGTGGGTGTTTTTATGTCTCGTTTTTGCATCTTGTCCGGCAAACAAGGTCGTTTTAACACAAAAACGATCTCGTTTTATCGATGACCATTTGGGCTTATATAAATGCAAACATCCCATTATCAACCATATAAATAAACCGACATGTAAAAATCATGATAGATGCATGATGGTAGAATGATAGTAAAAAACAGCAACTGTCATACTTTAACATACTGTAAAGCAACAGTTAACAACCAGAAATGACGGTATGATGGTTGGTATGCGAAATTTTCATAAGGAAAAAGAGGTGATCCCGGATAGTAATTTTGATTGCCCTAAAAACAAACAAGCCTGCCAAGAAAAACTCAGCAGACTCGTTATATTATTCTGAAAAAATAGCCTATTATAATTAAGTGCTACATTAATATTCAAAATAGCCATTCTTTCAGTCAGCCATGCACCATTATTCCCAACCCGGAGTTGTCTGTTTCAGGATCGGACTTGCATTCAGTTGGTTTTGAGGAATAGGGAAATAGCTATATTCTTTGTCTGTAGCATCTTTTCCCTTATTCCACCATTCTTCATGGAATTTATTCCAACGGATCAAATCAATACGGCGGCGGCGTTCACCGATGAACTCACGTCCCCACTCATCTAAAAATTCAGAATCCGTCAACTTATCCAGATTTGCCACATAGCTATATTTCGACCATTCCTCCGCAGGGTAATTTCTTACCCGTACATAATCCAATAGTTCAGCTGCTTTTGCCTTATTTCCTTCCCTGTAATAGCATTCTGCCAATGAGTAATACATTTCAGACAAGCGCATCTCAGGAGTAGACTGAGAACGGAACAAACCATCATGATCCGGTAAATAAGGGAATTTATTGAAACGGAAACCGGAATTTTCTTCACCGGTAGTCACCTGAGAACCTTTCGCGATCACATCAGCGTCATTACAAATGAAATATCCCCCACGGGCAGCAGCATCCAACAAGACTTGTTTCTTGTTTTCGGCGTTCAACGACTTATCTTCTGAAAAACGCCCTACTTGGTCGACAAACACCAACGGGAAACCCATCCATTCTTCGGAGCCATTCACATTTTCATCTGTAAAACCATATTGCTTCGACTCGTCATATTTCATCTGTGCCCCTTGCAAGAAGAAACCTTCATAACCACCTTTCGCATCTGTCGTATGGAACGGAATTACACGATAGTCACACTTCGCATATTTTTCAAATGGATTTCCGAGTCCGCTGGCAAACTGATACACATTTCCTTGGAAGTCACGAGAAGGCTGCAAATGGATACCGTTGTTGCCACCACCATCGCTACCAATCGTCTGGGCTGCAGAATAGTGCATACCATCTGCCCACATCGTCTGTTGTTCCAAACGACCGCGTTCGTGCCAAAACTCGAACATATTCTCAGGAGACTGATATTTATTGATACCAGAACGGAACGGATCACGATAATCTTGTTGGTTTATGCTGTATGTACCATATTTACCGGCAATAATATCTTCCGCCCATTGCTTACAATCAGCATAATGATCCTCACCAATCCACACCTTGGCATTCAAATAAAGACGAACCAACAAACCGGCTGCCGGTCCCTGTGTCCAACGTCCGAGACGTTTTTCTTTCGGCAATGTAGGGATACATTCTTTCAATTCCGACTCAATGAAATCATAAACCTCTTTTGCTGTGCTCTGAGGCACGATTTCATCAGAAGCCTGTTGTTCCGTAGCGATTGGAACCTGACGGTAAAAATCCAACAAAAACATGTAGTACCAAGCCCGCAATACACGTAAGTCACTATAATAAGCAGCCTTCTCTTCATCAGTAACACCGATCGCACTAAAATCAACCGTATTGAAATCACGCAACACCGTGTTTACCTGACTGATACACTGGTAAGATGCCACCCAAGCACCGTTGATCTGTCCTTGAATATAGTTCCATTTATGTTCGTGCAGGCGAATCCATTGGCCATCGTCATATCCGTGCCGTCCTTTCTGTGTCCAGACAAAATGGTCACCTGTCAATTCCTGCAACTTCCAGATATCACCGCGCCACGTAACATTGTCACTATGTTCGAAACAACGAACCACGGCAGCTTCAACAGACAATTTATCCGTATAATAATTGTCTCTCACTAAATCTGAATATACTTTTTCTGTCAGATCCGTACAAGATGTCATGGCAAGAGCACCCAACAAACCTGCAGCACATAATAATTTAATTTTTTTCATGTTCTGTCTCTTAATTTAATTAATAAGTGATTTGTACGCCAAATGTCAGATTCCTTGCGGTCGGATAGACCTCCATTCCACCGATTCCCGGCCACAAGCCTGTAGTCGTCACCGTCGTCGGATCTACCCCCGAATACTTAGTCAATGTAAACACGTTCTTCAACGTACCATACACACGTAAATTAGAAATCCACTTCGTATTCAATTTCGGAGTCCAACCCAATGTGATATTGTCCAAACGTAAATAATTACCATTCTGCAAGAAATAGTCACAAATCACTTTCGGGCCTTTGATATGAGCATTTTCTTCATAAGCGGAAGATAACTTGTTATCGCCGGAAACCACTTGCAGACCATAATACATTTCATACTGGTTCATCACTTTATAGCGAAAACGTCCACGGAAGAACAATGACAAATCAAAGTCTTTATATCTGAACGTATTTCCCCAAGACAACTCCCACTTGGGAACACCTGTTCCATCCAGATAAACCTTATCCTGTTCATTACCATCGGCTCCCAACTTCGTTACTCCACCTTCTTCACCTTTTTCCCAAATCAGGATATTACCTGCATCATCGACACCTGCATAACGGAATCCATAAAAAGAACCTATCTCGATTCCGTCTTCTAGACGCTGAGCCGAACCAGGATTACCCGGAGAGGGGAATCCATCACCTTCTATATACCCCAACTGATACTTTTCGTTAGAGAATGATTTCAGTTTGGATTTTGTATAAGCCAAATTCAAATTTGTAGAATAAGAAAAATCTTTTGTTTGTACTGCATCCCAATTCACTTGGAACTCAAAACCTTTAGATGTAGTTGTACCCACATTTGCATAAATTTTATCATGCAGATACGGTGGCAAAGGAACAGGATATTCACCGATTACATCACGACCTTCACGAATGAATGCATCAAAGCTACCCGACAGACGAGAGTTAAATAAAGTATAATCAATACCCAAGTTGTAAGAAATCTGTTTTTCCCAAGCCAAATCATAATTTGGGTTATTACCTGGTCCATACCCCATGATAAATTTACCATAAGTATCACTATAGTACTGTCCGAATCCAGAATATTTGGCCTGTGCCGTATAACGGTCGAACCCGGAACGTCCGGTTACACCATACGAAAAACGAAGTTTTAAATCGTCAACGGCAGAACTGTTTTCAAACACCGGCAATTTGGACACACGCCAAGCAGCCGATGCTGCCGGGAAAAGTCCCCATTTATGATCTTCACCAAACTTAGAGTTACCTTCATGGCGTAAAGATCCTGTAAACAAGAATACGTCATTCCAGTTATAATTAATACGCCCCAAAAACGCGATTGTTTTTTCTTCTTCTTTATGGGATTCCATCCCCAAGCGGCCATTCACCTTTTCGTACTCACCGCCTTGAAGATAGTTATATAAGAATGCATCGGAAGGAAAATCACGGTTCGATGCTGAGAACCATTCGTAATCGAATTGCTGATAGGAATAACCGCCCATAATTTTGAAATCATGTTCATCATTGATTTTGAACGAATAATTTCCCAACCATTCCAATGTCCAATCTGTCCAAGCTTCCTGTTTCAAGAGTGCATAACCATTATAATTTCCATTAATACAATCTTTATGTGTCTTGAACTTATACTGAGACTGTTTCTTGTTATGTCCTTGGCGACCAAGCTTTAATTCTGTATTCAGATTTTTCAGAATGTTCAGTTTCAAGTTCAAATCGATTGTGGAATATTCCTGTTTTGCACCATTCTCCTGCTCCGTCAAATTTTTGACAGGATTAAAGGAATAACTATTACCTTTGAATGCATCCATCTCATCCACACTGAACGTCGGATTCAACTGAACAGCCTGCTTGAACGAAGCATAATCCGTATAATCTTCGTCAGCTATACGATAAGAGAAATTACCGCCTACTTCCAACAACCCCTCCAAAGTCGTATGCTTAAAGTTTCCACGTAAACCGTATTCTTTACGATCAGAAGCGATATCCAATCCTTCCTTACCTTTAAAATTAGCAGACATACGGAAAATAGTTGTTTCGCTACCACCGGACAATGAAATATTGTGATTATGACCAAAATTATTTTTATTGATCAACTCATCATACCAATTGGTTCGATGCCCGTAATCAACAGCACCTGTAACCTTGTCCAAATAGGCATCTGCATCCAAAACATCTGGTTTGCTTGCTACAAAATCATGTTCGACATAGCCATCATACGTGATAGTCGTCTTACCCGCCTTCCCTTGTTTGGTCGTTACCAAGATTACACCATTTGCACCACGAGAACCATAGATAGCTGCAGCAGAACCATCTTTCAATACGGTAATGGACTCGATATCCGACTGTGCCAAATTACGCAAATCTCCTCCCGGCATACCATCAATCACAATCAACGGACTGTTACCAGCCTTCAAAGAAGAAGCTCCACGCACTTGAATACTACCACTCTTATTCGGGTCAGCAGCGGCAACACTATTAACCACGACTCCGGCTACTTTTCCATCCACCATCTGCATCGGATCATTCACGGCACCAGCCAAAAAATCTTTGCTACTTACACTCGTAACTGCCGTAGTCAAATCCTTCTTCACAGAAGAACCATAACCGACCACCACTACTTCTTGCAAGTTCTCTGTGTCTTCTTGCAATGTAATATTAAAGGTTGTCTGACCTTTTACCGGCACTTCCAATGTCTTAAAACCGATATAAGAGATTTGCAATACAGCATCATCCGGTACATTTTCAACAGTAAATGTACCGTTCACATCGGTAATGTTACCGATCGTTGTTCCTTTGACGATCACATTGGCACCAATAACAGGGTCTCCAAAATTATCGACCACAGTACCCGTCAAAGTCCGACCTTGTTGTATAACCATCACTTCACGATCCAATACCGGAACAGCAAATGCGGCATTAACAGAAAAAGCAGACATTAATAAGCATAAGGCTGAGGCCTTCACTATCCCATTTGGGGATAATAGCTTAGATTCATTCATCATTTTTTTGCTTTTAATTTAACATGAACACATTAAAATTCAGAAAATTGAAAGAACTATCTTCCAATCTATATTTTTTAATTTTATTTTTTGTAATTCAATGACAATATTAGCCGATCTTAACACAATTACAGTAACACAGGGCAGCAAAAAGAGTATCATATTCAACCTATGACCGATTATGACACTCTTTTGTACAATCAGGACACTACACAAAAAACAATAAAAGATTATTCCGCATTTGTAAAGTCTGTCGACAGATCAACCCCTGCATCCAAATGACACGCCAAACACTTGACATGTAATGACACTCCAAAATCGGAAAGACAAGAAAAACGACAATTCAAGACGAACCGATATTTCAACAGAAATAGAAATATGACCAAAAAGGGGTTATTGTCTGCTTTATCCAATTATATCGGATAAACCGAATTAAAGACTACGAATAAAAATCAGTTACATTTGGAAACGCCCTATTGCATCCGTCGATACTCTCCCGGTGTAACTCCGTATTTGGCTGAAAACTCACGATAAAAATAGGACTTGTTGGAGATTCCGACCTGATAGATGATTTCTTGCACACTCAGGTTCGTCGTGACTAAAAGCCGGGCAGCATGCATCATGCGGTAGTCCTTGATAAAATCACTCGGTGTCAACGGTGAAATTTTTTTAAAACGGCGATACAAAGCACGGGTATTCATGCCTAATTTGTCGGCTATAAGTTCAGGACGCAACGTATCCTGAGCAAGGTTTTCCTTAATTATAGCTGTCACGGAATCCATAAACTCCTTATCTTCCTGATGGATCAACTGGCCGCCGGACTGCTCATAAGCGCTTTCCGGAGAATAATAATAGTCTTTCAGTTCTTTTTTATTCGCCATCAATCTGTTCACAACGGAATGGAGCACTACGGATGAGAATGGCTTGGTCAGGTATACATCGGCACCCAGATCCAATCCTTCCGCCTGTTCGCTTTCCGAGACTTTTGCCGATACTACGATTAAAGGTATATGCCGGGTGAACTTATCAGACTTGATACGGCTGATCAACGCAAACCCATCCATACTCGGCATCATGATATCCGTAATAATCAAATCAGGAGTTTGCTGGTCCATCAAGGCCAAAGCCTCTTCTGCATTAAATGCCTCCCGAACGGCATATTCGGACGATAAAGTTTCCTTAATCAGCCAAACGATATCCCGGTTATCATCAACCACCAAGATAACCGGATTACCGATATTCCCAGTGGTTTCGGCAGTGGCTTCGGCAGCCACTGGTTGTGCAACCGGAACCTCTTCATCGGCTTGTTCGTCTAAATCCATTTCCTCGACCTCCAGATAAGGCAACGTAACGATAAATCCGGCAGATTCCCCCTCCTTGCTTTCCACATTTATCTCACCACGAAGCAACTGGACCATACTATGGCAGATGAAAAGTCCTAATCCGTTTCTGGAAGTCATCTGAGTATAATTATTTCCATCCAAATCTCCTAAGATATGAAAACGATCAAAAATCGTTTTCAAGTCAGCTTCCGCTATCCCCTTACCCATATTATATACCTTTATTATCAGAGACTCATTTTCTATCCGGACAGAAACATCAATCGTACCTTTCTGTTCCGTGTATTTGAATGCATTCGACACCAAATTGCGTATAATCTTTTTCAAACTGGGTACATCCGTATTCCAATAAACCGGTTTATCAACATCACTGAAGGTAAAATTGATCCCGTTCTGCTCCGCAACAGGTATAAACGATTCGCATTGCTTCCGGATCAAACTGCTTACGGACACCCGTTTGATCTGTATATGACTGAATCCGACCTCCTCGATCTTTCTGATATCCAAAATTTCCTGGATCAACTCATTCAGATTTGTGACATTCTCACCCAGGATACGGGCATACTTCTCCAATTTCCCATCAGCCAATCGGTCAGCGGATATCTTGATATAATCATTTACGCCATTAATCAAAGTCAAAGGCGTACAAAGCTCATGCGTGATGTTGGCAAAGAAATTCAACTTCGCTTCATATAGTTTTTCTTTTTGCTCTTCTCTGATTTTCCGGGCGACTTCGGCCTGTTTTTCCACAATCCGGCGGCGCAGCCAATACACGATACCCAAACATATGGTCGCCAGTACCAAACCATAGGCAATCATGGCCCAAGAACCGCGATACCAGGGAGGCAACACCCGTATATGCAAAAAATACTCCTTGGCATCCGAATCGAACACATCATTCTTGTAACGGACTTTCAAAACATAATTGCCATAAGGTAACTTCGTAAAAACAACCTCGTTATCTTTCTGCAGTTCGGTCCATGATGTATTATAGTTTTCCAATAAGTACGAATACTCATAGTTTTCCCCGTGTATATAGTCGGTCGCCACAAAAGAAATCGAAAATGTGGATATGTTGGGGGGAATGGTCACATATCCGGTTTTCTGATCCGTATAGTCATACAAACTATGCGTTTCATGCCCCATCTTCATTTCAAAAAAATGTAAGGCCGGCTTATAATTCTCCTGCCGGTCGTTTTGCGGATCTACCCATATCACCCCGTTAATCCCACCGAAGAACAGTTTTCCCGTGTAAGGGCACTTCCAATAAGCATCATCCGAGAATTCCGTCACATCCAGATCAGGACTTTCATAATTATGAAAAAAACGATTGTGAGGATTATATTTGGTAAGTCCCTTATTCGTACTCAGCCAAACACAGCCGTCAGAATCTTCCAGAATACCGTGAACCATATCATTCTTGATACCGTCGATCCTGCTATATTGGCGTACTTCCGCCGGGTTCCCAGAATGTAATTTCATCTGTGTCATACCAGAACTCGCCCCCAGATAAAAAGTAGAATCCTTGCTATAACACATACAAAGCACATCCCCTACCGCCCGGTTACCGGCATTATTCATCGGAATAAATTCGTATTTCTTAGTCAACAGATTAAAACGAACCAATCCATATCCCCCACGGCTCCCTAAATAAAGAAGAGAAGCCTCATCATCATAACTCATTGAATGGAACTCATTACAAATCTTTCCATCCTTTTCAAGGATAAAAGACTTTACATATTTAATCACAAGCTCCCCCCCTTTTCTACCAATAACAACTTCCAGCAAACCATCTCCGGTCGTTGCCATCCATAACGTCGAATCATTCACTTCACGGATGGCATGGACATATCTGATCTTTGTATCAACAAGACTTGCCATCGTATGGACTTTCTTGTCCACTAAGGAATAATATGACAACCCCGGTCCTTCTGTCCCGATCCACACCCAGGGATAATAGTTACTTTTACGGAAACAATAGACACGATCACTAGACAAGCCGCTCGATGTTGTGAAGTGTTTGACTTTCTCGGCTGGTATTTTTCCTTTTTCATAGGAATCATAATCTTCCACACGCACAAAACCATTTCCTTTAGTTCCGAACCAAATTGTTTTCTCATCCTCGGTATAGATCGAACGGACCGGATTCCGCACGACAATCGGCAAACTCTTGAGTTGAATCCCTGAAAATCGGTTATACTTGTCATAATACATCCGGACTCCCTGCCCGTCCGTCCCCACCCATAGGATATCCTGCTTCCGGTCAGGTAAAACACAAAATAGCCCGACATCAAACCTCAATGCCTCTTCCTGATTATCGATGTTTAGCAAAAGCCCGTTCCTGAAAACCAAGTAGGGGACGGAATGAAACAAAGCGATACGGGAAAGCTTTCCATATTGCTCCATCCAGCCGGTAAGGTCGGCCAGATACTCTTTCCTGCGATCTTTCATCCGGTAAGAATAAAAGTGGTTTTCCATATCCACATAATACAAAGTGCCATCGAGGTAATAAGCACGGTCAATTTCCTTTTCATGAATCGGAGTTTTCTTTATGTCCAATACCAAGGGAAAAGACTCAAAATCCGGACAAATCTCAAGCAGGCAGCCATCGGCGTCAAGAATAAAGAATTGCCTTTCTCCGTTTGCAAACAAGACTTTGGATACTTCTTCATTCATTCCCTGTACATGTACATCCTGAAAAGAGCCGGTTTCGGGAGAATAGCAGGAGATAAAATCTTTTTGCTTTATGAGCAGTGTATTACCAGCCGAATCAGACACCACATTCAAACATTCGGGATATTCCGTGTAGGACTCCGTCACCTTCCGGTCTTTCAGCGAGAACCGATTCAATCCCATAGAAGTCGATACCCACAGAAATCCATCCCCACCATACACGATTTTATTGATGATATTACTGCATAAGGTATTCTTGTTATTCGGTTCAAAACGAAATACATATGTATTCTTGCCGTTATACAGATTCAAACCGTCGTAGGTACCGATCCACATATAACCGTTCTCATCCTGATACATGTCAAGGATAGCATTATTTGACAAATCTATATTATTTGCCATATGCAGGGAAATCCCCGCAGACACCGGACAAGAAAAAAGGAACAAACAGACAATAACAGCCCTTACAAAACGAAAAAACGCCGCATATCTGGTATCTATATAGGATAAATTCATAATAACGATTATTAGGCCACAAATATAGCAAATAATGTGTCAATTTTTTCTTACTTTTGCACCAAACGTCTGTAACTAATAAAGTATTAATCGTTTTAATACATAAATATATGAAAAAGTATCTTCCTATCGCCGCTTCCGTCCTGCTTCTTGCAGCTTGTAGCGAAAAACCGGGTTACGAAATTACCGGTACCGTTTCAAACAGTGATTTGAATGGTAAGTATGTATATCTCTATGAATATGGGGTAAAAGATGCTGCACCATTGGACAGCGCCTTAGTACAAAACGGATCTTTTGCTTTGAAAGGCACACAAAACGCTCCTGCCCTCCGTACTCTCCGTTTTTCGGAAGAAGTGGTTGAACCGGTGCGTGTCGCTCCCGGAGAAAACGCTCCGTTCATGGCAACATTCGTACTTGAAAACGGAAAATTAGCAGTCGTGCTGGATTCTACTTCCACTGTTAGCGGTACTCCCGAAAATGACGCACAAAAAGAATTGCAGGCCAAAATCAAAGACTTACGCTCTGGTATAGACAAATTGGTCGCCGATATGAAGTCAGGCGATGAAAACCTGATAAAACAGGCGGAAGCCAAATATGAAGAGATCGACCGTAAGATTACGGAAACCGTTGTCAACTACATCCTGGCTCATACAGATAAACAGTCTGCCGCCAAGAACCTCTACGATTTCCGTTACAACATCGACGAAGAGCAGCAAAATGAAATCATCTCCAAAGCAGATTCTTCTTTCAAGTCCGTTCCGGGAATCAGCTATATGATCGATCATCTGAATGTTTTGAAAAAGGTAGCCATAGGACAGAAGTTCACTGATTTCGAAATGCCGAACGCTAAAGGTGAGGTGCACAAACTTTCCGAATACGTCGGTAACGGCAAAGTCGTCCTGATTGATTTCTGGGCATCCTGGTGTCCTCCCTGCCGTGCAGAAATGCCGAATCTGGTCAAAGCCTACAAAGATTACAAGGACAAAGGATTCGATATTGTCGGTATCTCGTTGGACAGCAAAGCCGATGCGTGGGCCAAAGGCGTAAAAGACCTAAACATCACCTGGACACAACTGTCCGACTTGAAAGGTTGGCAGAACAGCGGTGCCGCTCTTTATGGTGTCAACAGCATCCCTCATACCGTACTGGTTGACAAAGACGGTACAATCATCGCCAAGAACCTGCACGGTCAGGAGTTGGAAGATAAAATTAAAGAAGTTTTGAAATAACCGGTCCTGTTGCACGGCTGAATTTTAAATTTTATCTTTGTGCGGTCTTTTAAAAGCGATCTTACATTAAAATTAGCATAAAGTTTTATTATCACTTTAATATAATAAATTAGCGATTATGATTTATTCACATGAAGTTCAACACATGTGTGTTGTAAAGAAGGGAGCTAACCACCAGTGTGCTCCGATTCCTGAAGAAGGAAAGTGGGTTAGAGCAACTCAGATTTCTGATATTTCTGGTTTGACTCACGGTATCGGTTGGTGTGCACCGAAACAGGGTGGATGTAAGCTGACTCTGAACGTTAAAGAAGGAATTATCCAGGAAGCACTTGTAGAAACTATCGGTTGCTCTGGAATGACTCACTCTGCTGCTATGGCTTCAGAAATCCTGCCGGGCAAAACACTGTTGGAAGCATTGAACACTGACCTTGTTTGTGACGCTATCAACACTGCAATGCGCGAATTGTTCCTGCAGATCGTTTACGGTCGTACACAGTCTGCTTTCTCTGAAGGTGGTCTGCCTGTCGGTGCCGGTCTGGAAGACTTGGGTAAAGGTCTGCGCAGCCAAGTAGGAACCATGTTCGGTACATTGGCAAAAGGTCCTCGTTACTTGGAAATGGCAGAAGGTTACTGTACTCGTATGGCTCTCGATGCTGACGATGAAGTAATCGGTTATGAATTTATCCACTTAGGTAAATTCATGGATATGGTGAAGAAGGGTATGGATGCTAACGAAGCACTGGAAAAAGCCAAAGGCTCTTACGGTCGTTTCAAAGAAGCTGTAAAATATATCGATCCTCGTAATGAATAAGAAGACACTGACACGCGTCCTTCTCGGGCTGATCGCTATCACCACAGTGGCAACGGTTATCGCTTACTTCGTGATTAAGCCGGACCGTCCCTGGATGGCTTTTTATGTGGCCTGCTGCGGCGGTGTACTTGTTTTCAATTTTCTGATATCTTTATTTCTGGTAAATAAGAATTTAAAAAAGTAAAAAATAATATGGCTTTATTTGAAAGTTATGACCGCCGTATCGATCATATCAACGCGGTTTTAAAAGAATATGGTATCAACGGTATCGAAGATGCAAAGGCTATCTGCGACGCTAAAGGTATCGACCCTTATACAATGTGTAAGGAAACACAACCTATCTGTTTCGAAAATGCTTGCTGGGCTTACGTTGTAGGTGCTGCAATCGCAATCAAGAAGGGCTGCACCAACGCTGCCGAAGCTGCTGAAGCTATCGGTATCGGTCTGCAGGCATTCTGTATCGCCGGTTCTGTTGCCGACGATCGTAAAGTTGGTATCGGCCATGGTAACCTGGCAGCTCGTTTGCTTCGTGAAGAAACAAAATGTTTCGCATTCCTGGCTGGTCACGAATCTTTCGCAGCAGCCGAAGGTGCTATCAAGATCGCTGAAATGGCAAACAAAGTTCGTAAAGAACCGTTGCGTGTTATTTTGAACGGCCTAGGTAAGGATGCTGCTAAAATCATTTCCCGTATCAACGGCTTCACTTACGTTCAAACTCAGTTCGACTATATGACTGGTGAAGTAAACGTAATCGAAGAAAAAGCATACTCAAACGGTCTGCGTGCAAAAGTTAAGTGCTACGGTGCTGACGACGTTCGCGAAGGTGTTGCCATCATGCGTAAAGAAGGTGTTGACGTGTCTATCACAGGTAACTCAACTAACCCGACTCGTTTCCAGCACCCGGTTGCAGGTACTTACAAGAAAGAACGTGTTCTTGCAGGTAAACCATACTTCTCAGTAGCTTCTGGTGGTGGTACAGGTCGTACACT
>OGUQ01001534.1_pt1 | contig 18383 bp, 17 predicted proteins | sample 1574701 | NCBI WGS metagenome assembly OGUQ01 (sample SAMEA2582087, study PRJEB24529) | metagenome | biome: Human gut stool | place: China | collected 2011 | reverse complement strand
AAATAGAGAATAGCTGATAGTCCAATTATAATTTTATATTTCATATTGCGAATATTAGGAGTAACAAACACATTTCGATGCGGAAAGCTTTTATTAGAAGAAATATAATTATTATTACATTCTTTGTATCTCAACAGAAACCATAAATACTTTTTTTGCATGATTCCCTGCATGATAGTTCTCAATTCCTATATATACCATTTCCAAAAACAGACAATAACCAAAAAGTTATAAAATATGCAGGCTTGGGAGTTTAGTATTCTTCATCTTATTATCAACTTTAATTATGCGCTGCTTTATACCATAATGTATTTTCTTTCAGCACAGTCATAGGATTGTCACTCGGATCGGATGTTGTTATACCGGAAAATGTATTGATAGGAATAATACCTTTGGCCATAGTGTAGAAATTTTTTGTATGGGTTTTATATGGAACAAGATGATTTAGCTGCTCTCTAAATTGGTTTAATAATATAGGATCGTTACAGAGTGAGGTTATATAATCTGCAAAATCATAAAATATTACAGGAGTATAACCATCTAAACGTTGGATTGTTCCCCTCAGGGATTTGTCAAAAGAATATTTACTATTGATACTTTTTATGATGGCTGCCATATTCTCCAGTTCTGAACAGTCCGTTACTGCTAATGTCCCACAAGGCATTATTTCATAGGTTGAATAAAAATTGTAAAATTCTTCACATCCCGATTGATAATCGGGATTCCCCAGTAAATATTCCCCAATAGCGGCATAAGGCATTCCGTATGCCATCATCTCACTGGTAGAACCAATCAAATATTTTGTAACATCCTTTAATTCATAGGCAACCTCTATAGATGACATATAACAGTCATCAAATAGAATATATTCCATTTTCATGCCTGCATTAGCAATACCGGAGGCTAGAGATTTTATATCTGTTTGGTATTCGGCGGTCAGTCCTCCAAAATAACGTGTCAATGGAACACCCTGATATTCCCAATGCATTTTCATGTGAGGTGCGGAACGCACTTTCATCTCATAAACAGGAAGCCATCCCATACCGTGACATCCTATAATCATGGTATAAACAGAAGCCGGAGCAAATGCCTTTACATCATTTAAAATTGCTGTTATCCCATCGATTGTCGTAAAAGGCGGAGACTTATATTTTTTAAGTATTTCACGTTTACATCTCCCGTGAGAAGACACAATTTCAAACATCATGGCCTCCGTACTACCGGTAGAAATAAAAACAATTACTTTCTCATTGTTCAGCCCTATTTTCGTTATACATTTTTCCAGGTCAGATATGTTATTATAAAAATAGTTCGTCAAATTTGAGGACCATGGCAAATACATGAATAATGTTTTCCGGTTGGCTTCTATCTTTTGATTTTCCTCCTTCTCGCATGAAGAAAAAAGTAAAATTCCTCCCAATAAAAAGATAATGCTAACCTTTACGTAGATTTTTTTCGTTGTTTTCATCCTGCAAATTGTCCAATAACTCATTATTACTTTTTTATTATAGCCTTCCATTGTAAAATCTCTATTTTATCTTAAATGTGAATTGTAAATAACCATTTCCTGATATTCATAGAATCAAATCCTCTTATAATCTTACAATATTATGACTCATTATCTCACAATATATTGAATATTCTAATAAACAGCATGAATTTAATCGTTTATAACACGAGATGATTTTCTTTTCAATGCCCTATGGCAGTTCTCATTGGAGGCACTGCCGAATGGCACTTGTTTCCGTTTCATTCTTGCAAAAAAAGATGAAACGGTTTAACAGGAACAACTGCCTGTTGAAACAATACCGGCACCAATGTCACAACAGGCAGTTTTATGGTTACTTATGGCAGTCCAAACCGATTTTCAAAGCCAAATCGCTCCGGCTTCCACATCCCCTGACTTATAAGTGTAAATTATAAACTCTTCAAGCGCTTCTTTCCATGTAAGATTGAAGGTTCCCATAATTGAATGTATGGCACGATTACTTTTTTCATCAAGCCCGTCTTCTTCCACCCCTTCGGGGTTCGTGTCTTCGTCTACCCCCACAGTCTCTTCACGGCTCCAGAACACCACTACCGGAATGTTTAGGTTGATATCCCATGTACCACGCTGGATCAATATTCCGGAAGGTTTATAGAACGGATCAAAAGTACCTGTTTCCGGATTGCCCTTGGATTTGTAGCCGTGATAAAGACGAATTTTCAGGTCGAATTCCTTACGGTCTTTCAAAAAACGGATAACTCCTTTCAAACCTATCGGGTTACTGTCTCCTGTTATTTCAGCTTCCTTGCTATGTTTGGTCTTGTCCCAGGGGGTAGTGTCCACATAAAGATAATCCACCAATTTCTGCGGTTCATTGTCATCGGCTTCCGGCTGACCGTCAAATGTGGGTTTTACATTTTCAGGCGTGAAGAAATGTTGATGAATATTATCCTGCCCGTTTTCTATAAACTGGCTGTTCATCAAATCTCCTTTGGCGTTATAGTAATAGATGAACATCAAATAAACGGGAGCCGGGGTGTATTTCCCATAAGTATAGTAGTCTCCATTTTTCTGCACGTAGAACTTGCTTTGACTGCCTTCGGCAAGCCTCCAACCCTTGCCGGCTTTCAGCTCATAAGTTATTTCCTGAATACGTTTCATGTGCTTGGCCGGAGATTCCGGATTCTGGTGAGGTCCACCGACTTTCTGTATTTCATTCCAGTCTGCATGCAGGTGACATTCCACAAGACGGATAGTCATTTTGGAAGGATCTTCATGCAATTTATTATCTGTCTCATTTTCAGGAATTACAGGATCTTTACTGCATGAATTGAACAACAACGAAAGAGCTGTTCCTATCAGGAACATCAATGCGATTTTACATACATTTGTTTTCATTTTTTATTTATTTGGTTAATAATAATTGTTATAAATCAAAAACTCCAGTTCACTACACAACGTACATCAGATCCCATGTCATGTGCATAGTAGCGTGAACGGTTAGTGTATTCTTTATATTCTTTGTTCAAGATATTGTCTGCCGCTATCATGAATTGTAGTTTGTATCCGTATTTTACAGGACACTCAAAGCTAGCAGCGAACCCCAAGAGGTGGTATGCCGGAGGGGTATAGGGAATAAGATCCGTATTCGAGTCAAACCGGGTCTGTTTTGCCACGAATCGATGTCTGATACTCAAACGTAATTTGGAATGCGATTTGGTTTCGTGAAGCCATGAGAGGTCATGGCTGAAACGGGAAGAGGGGATATAAGGAAGGTAATTTCCTGTCGTCTGTTCATTTGCCCGTATAAAAGAAGCAATCAGGTGATAATCCCATGAATTTATGGGCATGAAGTGAAAGTCAAAATCCATTCCGCGAAAGAAAGCCGGGGTCTGTTTGTATTGGAATACAGGGTATACCCCCGAAATAACAGTGATGGTTTCTTTCTTCGGTTCATCATAGATATAGCCGCTTATCCATTGCAGGTAACCGTCCATTCGGGCACTGAATACCTTATTGCTGTAACTGATGGAAGATATCCATTTATAGCTCCTTTCGGAGTGCATGGTAGAATCTCCTTTGACAAACATTCCGGATCCGAGTTCATTTCCGTTGCTATATAATTCATACACGTGAGGAGCTCTCCAGGCCAGCCCGAAATTAGTGGTGAGCTTCCATTGGTCAGAGAAATGATGATGACCTCCCAGACTGTATGATACGTTATTGAACTTTCTTGTTCCTCCATAGAGACTTCCTGTCCAGTCATAACCACTGGCACGGGTTTCCTGTCCGTCAAAACGAATACCTGCTTCAATTCCTCCTTTACTGTAATTATACTTCCCGATACCATATATTCCCATCTGTGTCTCCGTATAGTTGGGAATAACGGGAACAATACCTGTTCCTGCCTGACTGTGATTATCAATGAACATAATTTGTCCCCCAACCTCTGTTTGCCATGAATTATAATTCAATTTCCAGCAGAGAGAGTTTTGTAATGAGTTTAAGTGCAGGGAAACAGCTGGAATGTCGGAACCCAGACGCCGGATGCGGTTTTCCTGTCGGTCGTCCTTCTGCCAGGAACTTTGCCAGTAAAGATTTCCTGCGTTCCGCATACTGAACTTCATTTTACCAATGGCTGTCTGATGGGTAACTTTTTGATATGGGTATGCGATACTTCGCGTGAAAGGATCTGTGTACAGGGGACGTCCCAATCGGATACGTTCTGCCAGCAGATCTTCACTTCCCATCTGGGCACTGAACATTACTCCCGTCCGGTTGTAAAAGTGACTGTAGAATCCTTCTATTCTTAAACGTCCACGGTCATAGCCGAGTAAAGCGGAGGTATGATGTTCTCTGGCTCCAGTGTTATTTAGAAGATAGTTTGCGGTGGAACGGTCTCCGGAATTTGAATATGTCCCCTGTACTCGCCAGGCAAGGTCACGGAGAAAAGGGAAAGTGCCTTCCAACTGTCCGGTCAGCACATAACGGTGACCATTACTTCCATAAAGTATGGAAGTCTTTCCTTTCAAGGCCTTCTTCCGGAAGGGTAAGGGAGCCTGTTCCATGACAATAATTCCTCCCAAAGCTTCTGAACCATATCGTACCGCGTCAGAACCTTTTATCACCCGAATGGAAGCGTTTCCGTTCATATCCACTTCAGGAGCATGATCAACTCCCCATTGTTGGCCTGTCTGGCGGGAACCATTGTTTATGATTAATATCCGGTTGCCATACATTCCTTGGATGACAGGTTTGGCAACTGTCGTCCCCGTACTGATGGAACTTACGCCACTGACCTGTTCAAGCAGAGAGGTGAGAGAAGTTCCCAATGCGCGATTGATTGCGAAGGAAGTAAGGTTGTTGCTTACCGTATTCCGAGTCACTCCGGAGCACTCACCGGTAATAATGACTTCTTCCAGAATTTTTATCTCCGGATAAAGATATACTGTTTGAATATTCACCTTTTTGAATGCCTCACTCAAATATATATATTGAGATTTGTAGCCCAAACTCTGTACAAGAACTGTATCCTTGGAATTTGTCTTCCAAGGGATAATGATTCTTCCTCCGGTTGAACTGGCAAGGGGTTGATTCTCCAATAAGATGTAAGCTCCTTCAATCGGACGTCCGGTTTCCTTATCTACAACCAACAGTGTCCTATGTGTATCTGATTGCTGTCGGTATTTCTGTGCATACATCCTTGTAGGAGATATTGCACACAGCCAGACAATGAATAGACACACATATTGGAAATATGCATGAAATGTCATACTTTACGAAAATTGTAATGAAGTTATAAATTGTTTAAGATAACCAAAGGGCACAGCATCCCTCTTTCACATGTCATCTTATAATGCATGCAACCCATGAGAGGGATTGTAATAGTTGGACAGGAGGAGCGCGGAGAGACAATAGGGGAAAAGTAACAGTAATGTCCTTCTCCTTTTGGATAAGATATTCAACGGGGTTCTCTGTCTGAACGCAATTGTACTCAAAGCTCTCGGCTTCGGTAAATGAAGATAAAGTGAACAGGCAGATAGCACATTTATCGGCAGAATCATGATGGGAAGATTGTTGCTCATCATGAGATATACATAAATCTTCTTTGTGAACATGAAAGGCTTTCACAAAGAAGAAAGGCATCATAGTCAGCAACAATAAGCATGCCACTATGGCTCTGTATTTCCGCTTTTTTCTTGCATTATCCATTAGATTGTAAAGATAGCAGATTGCATAATTGTACGCAATACCTATAAATGATGATTTTACGATCAAGTACGATTAAATATATTGTCCCGATTATTTTGATATGGGAATCAAATAAATCGACACATCGTTACCGGCTGTATGATAACAGGCTATAATAAATCTTCCTATTTTTATTCCTGTTCATATTGGAGGGCCTGTGTAAGATGCCCCTAAAACCAAAATGATTCTTCTCCCAGAAAATATTCAGTAATGATCTCTTGATAAGTTTTGACCGATGAGCATAAGTAGGTTAAGGAGTTTGAGTTGTTTAAACAAAATTATGCATTAAATCAGTAGTATTTTCACCTATACCATAATTTCCAACTTTACTTTCATCTTTTACTAACATATTTGTTCCTTTTTAAATTCGTTTAAAATTGAACGGTGTCCAATTGTTACGATAATACTTCAGTTCACGTTGATATTTCGAGGACGCAAAGTACGGCTCATTCCCAAAGCATAAGAGAAAGGATTGATGTCGAAATCGCGTTCAAATGTTCCGGTTACCATATTCTTTCTTTGCGGAAGTGTACCTGGAAAGTTTTGGTTACGCCAATTTCCTTGTACAGATATGCCAGCTTTTATCTTGTCTTCATTCCAATAGAAAGATTTTTTTATATTTATTGGTCGAGAGAGGCTACTACTACCCTCCTGAAGTTAGTAAACGGAATCATTTTTTACTTCCTCTTTTTTTCTTATTGTTGTGCATTAATAAATAAAGCTCTTGCAAGAAAAAAAAGGAATATTTTTGTCTTAGATATCATTGTGAATTTCAATTTAAATATAAACACAATATTGGACCGGATCAATTTGTCACAAATCATTTTATAACGAAGAAGGTATGTGTATGGACATATTAAAAAGAATAGCGTCACTCGTCAATACCAAATCATTAGCACCAATCATTTGAAAAACAATATACAAAAAACGCTTTCCGCCAATCTCCTTTAATTGGGCGGAGTTAAGTTCAAATCTTACATTATCCAAATATATATCCTTTACAGAAGAAAAGAGACCATTCAAGACGTTCTTGCTCCATTTATTCTTTTCCCATTGCAATGAATCATGATCCTTAATTACAAATTCCACATACTGTATCCATCTATCTATAGAATTGGAAAACTTATTTTTCACATCACCATAATTACTATTCTTAAGTTTATTTTTCACAAACTCATGCAAATCCGGTGTTGAGTAGGCTATCAACTCATTCTTCAATTCACTTAAGGGTTTAAAACCGGTGAATATTTTATCAAATTCTGCAAGCAACAAGCCACCATTACCCTTTGCATACATGCTTAAATGTAGTGTAAGCATGTTGCCTGTGTCGCTTTTTTCTTTCAGAGTTGTACTGATTTCCACAGCATACGCACTTTCATCATATGAAAAAATGTGACCATTAAATAGAGATGGATTTTCATATATCCCTCTCATATACTTCTGTTTTATAAAATCTGTATTTACAGTAACCTTTCCTTCATAATATTTATTCTTGTCAAACAGAAGTGATATTCTTTTTTTAGACCTACTATTATTGTACCTAAGATAGAAAGAAAGCTGATTTTGCTCATATTTTATATCTTCAAGAACCGTCTTCTCAAGATCTTCCAGAGTAAAAAGATATTTTTCTCCCCCTACATTTATAGAATAAAAGTCCACTAACCGGCCTAAATTCTCAATTGTAAACATGTTCACTTTATGTAATCTGTAAAAGCTATCAAAATCAAGCTTTGCATAATAATCAGCATTTGCTTTCCACTCAGCTTGTGCACCATTAACCATTTGATAATCGTCAGGTTTGCTCACAAAGCCGGTAAAAGTGAATTCATTCTTAAAAGGTGAACCATTTACCGTGCCTGTAACATATAGCACAAATGAGCCTTTTTGATAATCTTTCCTTTTCACTACAGCCTCAGTTATTTTTATCATTTTCCCGTTTATCTGCAGCGTCTCTTTCTGTGCTTCAACAAGTCCTAACGCAACATTTATATCTCTAGACATATCAAATCTAAAATAAGCTGCAACATCCTCTTTAGCCACAGCGGGAACTGATCCGGATTGTTCACTATGAGATTCTTCCTGTTGCCTGGGATGTCGATTCCGGGATTCAATCGGATCATTCTCACCACAAGCAACTAATAACATTATACAGACAAGAAATAATAGGCACCTTTTTATGTTAAAATTTCCTACCTTAAACAAATCACATGTCCTATCACACATAAACATTACTGTCTTTTCAATATATATTGTGCTGCGAGCCGCCCGCTATTGTTGAAGATTTCCGTACTGTCAGACAAGACCACTGCGTCGTCGAGAACTTTATAATATGTTTTGGCACCCGATGAAGGAGTAACCAGTTCAATGATGTTTTCGCCTATCATATTATATACACCGCTCTCTTCAAAAATACCATTCTCCTCACCCAGATACTCACTCCGCAAATCATAAGTTGCATCACTATTAATTTTCAATGTCGTTTTGATGCCACCACAGTCGGCACAAGGTAATATGCCTTCATAGGTGCCATAACAATCTTTGTTTTTGCTATCCACTACTCCGGCAGCACTATTTTCTTGTTGTTTATATTTCTTCCCAGATCCAACACAGCCTGATGTTACTATTATCATGGCTGCTACCAATAAATGCAATTTAATCAATTTCATAATTTAAAATATTTAACATATAATTTGAGGTTAATTATAACTCGCAAGATCATTATATACAAAGACTTATTGTAAATGCATAGCAGTATATAACGAAATTATCTTCGTCTCACTCGCTATGCATTACAATAAAATTAGAAAAAAAAGAAAACTATTTAACCGTCACATTGATAGTTCCCGTTTTCTTATCCTTATCTGTAACTGTAATAGTAGTTTTTCCTGCCTTAACTCCTCTTATGTTGACTTTATTTTCCTTGACTGATACCGTAGCAATATTGACATCTTTCGCAACGGCAGAATATGGCTGTGCACCACCTTTTACTGTTACTATACCATCTTTTCCAACACTCACAGTAATAGATTGTTTATCAAAATCCAGTCCTTTTGGAGTTTTTGGGGTCTCTTTTACAGTTCTTACAGTTACAGCAACTTTTCCTGTAACTCCCTTCCGGTCCGTAATAGTTATCATTGCTGAACCATCTTTTACACCGGTAATTACAATCGCATTTTTATCTGATTTCGCAACTGCGATTTTTGCATCACTTGATTTCGTCGTATATGGTGCAGTACCATTACTAACAGACACAGTAACCGTTTTACCAACTGCAACTTCTACTTTATTAGGACTGATTTTTAAATTGGGCTTATCATCATCCTTATCACATGATACCAATACAAAAGAAGTTAAGCAACAAATCACTAATGCCATCGATTTTAAAAAAGGTTTAGTTTTCATTTTTGATAAATTTAAATTAATAGATAAAATGCTAATGAGTACTCATAAATAAAAAAGTCAGATTTTTCTTACTTTTTCTTTGCCAGCAAAAATAATAAAGCGAAATTGTATTTGAATTATAAAATGATTTTAAAAATCTAACACCTCAATTCATATACATCTAACAATCAACACCTTAGTGTTATGAAACATTATTTTATCTCACATTGAACTAACATCTGTTCGAAAAGCATAAAAAAACAATATGTTTCACATTGCTAATTCTGATTATATGGTCAATCTTCATCTTTTTCTTTTGGACTATTATAACACCGACTGTTACAGTATCCCTAACAGTGTTTGAAAAAGACCCTTTTTATGATATTTCACAAATACCATATATTCCCTATAATATTATTCTTAATTAGTGAATGAGCCATTCAAAGTAAAAATTGAATGTATTTTTAGCATATTCTATAAAAATCAAGAAAGGATGGCCAATTCAAAAAGTATTTTATCCAACAAACGGAACATTCTTTTTACAAGTTGAAGGTGGTATCACTCAACTATAATTGTGGATGATCAAAAACGTGTGTTCAAACCATACACAATAAATCTTCTATAGCACAAGATTTCTTGAACAGCAAGAGATAGGTACTCGCAAGTCCACGACAAAACGTTTTCCGAGGGGATACTGACGAACTTAAGGATATTGAAATGAGGTACCATACAAAAGTCGGTTGTTGTCACCAATATTATCTTAAAATAACTCATCTACAAAAGCTATGTGTTGTGACATCGTATTGTTAAAAAAACATTGTCATAAACGTCTGACGTCTCTTGATAGATTTACTTTTAGAGGGTATCATATAGCTATCTTCCATATCGTTTCGAGTCGCTTTCTGTACTCATTTGATATCATTCAGGCCATACTCTTGAACATTCACTCATGCAATAGGGGCACTTAAGTTCTAATAAATAGATTATCTCGCTAGCAGTCTCATCTCTCACCACACAGCTAGATTTATTATAAAGTTAAATTCAATGCTCGTGCAAACGGCTGTTTGTTCTGATTTAATGTACTCTTTGTTTGAAGGCACAAAGATATAATGAGTATCTAATATTCAAATAAACTTTGTTTTAAGACTTTTTATGACACAAACAAATACGAATGATTTGAAAAATAAATTGATTCTCTTTCATAAGATGTTCTTTCCTATAAGTTAATAAAAAAAACACTTTATATAATTTTTTTTCTCTTCATTTTTTCGAAAAGCCCCAGTCTTCCATTTTTTATAGAATATCATTTACATATTCCTATTTTTTCCATCCATGCATTATATACCTCATTTTTAGGTGAAGTTCACCCACTCTCTCCTCTTATTTTAGTCAGATTATGCTGCCGTTCTTTTTTTTTCTTCGTGACCTTTTCAATCATACATACCGCATTGAACGTATGTACTCCAAAGAAAATCCAAAATATTTCCACTTCCCTGTTTCTGGCTTTTTATTCTGGTCTGTAAATAATATTATTTCTACATTTTAAAACTTCCTTTCAATCTGGTAGCACTTTCATGGCTGAGTTCTGACCATCAAATCTTACGAAATGGAGCAATTTAGATAGCTCAGACCTTGTACTTAAAGAAGTGTTTTGTAAAACTTTTTAAATTGATATTATTAGTGTAGCTTGAATCCGCAGCAAGTACCTTAATCCTAACTTTGATCAGTTGTTGTAAATGAATACAGTCTTTCAAATGTATTACTTCGTTAAAAGCCGTAAAGGAGATATGTTCTATAAAGGAGATTTCATCTATCTGTATACTGTTGACTTTGCCTCCGAATTAAACGGATTTGTTTTTTCTTGCCTTAATAATAGTCTGGAGGGACTAAATATTAAGGAAATTTGCTAATTACTGACGAATCACATTAACGATTTAGGATTGGTTAGTGAATGAAGAGGGGCAATCTGAACACCACTAAATAACTGGTAACGAATATTACTAGTTAAATATTTAATCAGTTATGAATATGAAAAGTTGATATAGGACTTCAAGACTACCAAGGCCATTTTATTTTCAGGAGAAAAAAATAACTTTTACCCCCCCCAAAAAAAAAGGAGAGGATGTCAAGCATCTGTTGGGTTATTCCCAAGAAAGTGAACAGAGTATGGAAGCTGCTGATTTATTCGTTACAACTTTGACGATAATTTTTAAGCATATCGAGCGGTGTAAAATCTACCTAAACAAAACACGATTTCTTTTATATCTTTATCGTGTATTTTTATTTTAGATTTTCATCGGTTGGATTTAACCGATTGAAGAATAAACTTTTAGCGGAGTATTTGAGAAATAGAGGTAACGATTTAGAAACCGTGCGAATTTCAGCGTTTTGCGTTACGATGCTGTCAAATAACTCTTTCTGAATACAAATATAAATCAATTATTTGAATACGCAAAACAGACACGAACAAAATATCATCGCTCGTGTCTGTTTAACGATATATTTGGAAATTTAAAAGAAATTTCCAAATATAAAACCCGATATTGTTGCCATAATGATAACCAAAGCTACATAAACAACGGTTTTCTTCGTCCCCATAACACCTTGAATTACCAACATATTAGGTAACGACAACGACGGGCCGGCCAGCAACAATGCAAGTGCAGGGCCTTTGCCCATGCCCGAAGCCAACAACTCTTGAATTATCGGCACTTCGGTCAGGGTGGCAAAATACATGAATGCTCCCGTGAAACTTGCGAAGAAGTTGGATAGCAGCGAATTTCCACCGACAGCCCACTCAATCCACTCGTTAGGGATGACTCCGGCAATAGACGTATCGTCATGTGTCGAACCCAAAAGAAATCCGGCTGTCACTACGCCGACGGCCAGCAAGGGTAATATCTGCTTGGCAAATCCCCATGATGACAATGCCCATTCTCTATTTTCCTCGTTTCGTTTATCAAACAGCAGGATGATGGAAAGCGAAGCTATACCCACAACCATCGGAACGAGCGGTACTAATTTAGCATTAACAATAAGGGCATCTGCAAGGAAAACAGACACAATCGTTGCCACGGTTCCGACACCTACCCATAACGGACGTAAATTCAATATTCGGATAAGCGACCAACAGAGCATTAGAGCAAAGATTCCCGTAATATACCATTTATAAGAGAAGATTAAAGTCCACAAATCTTTGTCAGAGGCAGAGGGCGCACCCCAATTTGCAAAGACGAGAATCAGCACCAACGTAAAAAAGTGAAACGACGTCTGCCACATCGGGCGTTTTTCCGGTGGCGGAACGATATTCATCTGCTCCTCTTGTTTGGCTTTCTCTTCCTTTCGGAAAATAAATGCCATAGCAAGACCTATCACTACGGAGAATCCGATAGCTCCAACCGTTCGTGCAATACCCATCTCTATACCTAAAATACGGGCTGTCAAGATGATGGATAAAATACTGATAGCCGGGCCGGAATAGAGAAAGGCTATGGCTGGGCCTAATCCTGCGCCCCGTTTGTAAATACTCGTAAACAACGGCAGAATCGTGCAGGAGCAGACTGCCAATATGCCGCCCGAAACAGCAGCTACCGTATATGATAACCACTTCTTGGCATTTGCTCCGAAATATTTAAGAACCGAACCTTGACTGACGAACACGGCGATTACGCCTGCAATGAAAAAGGCGGGAAGCAGGCATAACACGACGTGTTCCTGCGCATACCATTTGGCAAGGTCAAAGGTTGCATCGACAGCCGTCATGAATCGCTCGCTGCCGAGTGGCATGAAAAATACGGCTACAAAAACTACAATCATCCAAAAGAGGATTTTCAACTCTTTTTTAGTATCCATAACTACATCTTAAATACCGAGTAATTGTTTTACCTCTTTTTCGGATGGAACGTGTCCTTTGATTTTAACCACTCCATTCACCGCAACTGCAGGAGTAGCCATAATGCCGGAATTGAGTATTTCCACAATATCCTCTACTTTCGTGAGTGTCACGTCGAGATTGTTCTCGCTAATTACTTTCTCGATTGTCTGATAGGTTGTCTTGCATTTGGCGCAACCCGTTCCCAAAACTTTGATTTCCATATTTCTATCTTTTTATAAATACATCATTACACAATAATATATGCCGATAATTGTGAATACGCCTCCGACAATTCTATTCAGCCATTTCTGTACATTCTGCATTTTGCCATAAAAACTGCCGATATGCTGTACACTGAACGCCAATATCCAAGCTACTGTCAAAACGGGCAATGCGGTAGCTACGGCAAAAAGGACGGGCAGCAGATAACCTGCGGCAGTTGTTGCCGACATGGGAATCAGCATGCCGAAGTAGAAAACTCCGCTGGTGGGACAAAATGCCATAGCGAACAACATGCCGAGCAGAAATGCTCCACATCCACCTTTACGGGCCAAACCTTCTCCATTTCCCTTGAAACCGAAAGAGGGTAATTTCAGTTTACCTCCGAACAATATGAACAAACCTATCAAAAGCAAGGCAGGGCCGAGTACGAGTTCTCCGTATTTGCCGATGAACTTCTGAATACCGAAAAGGCTTGAACCCTCTTTAAGTATCAGTATCAATACGATCCCCAATAATGTATAAGCAATTACACGACCAAGCGTGTATAGTAAGCCATTGAGGAAAATCCGACGGCGATTTTCAATGTCTTTACCTATAAATCCGATAGCTGCGATATTCGTAGCCAACGGACAAGGAGAAACTGCCGTAAGCAATCCCAAAAGCAAAGCCGTAAGTGCAGGAGTTGTGCTGTTGTCTAATAATGTCTGTAACCATTCCATAGGACTTTATTTCAATAAGGTACGGACTTTTTCAGTTATTCCGTTCTTGAACGTGTCGGGAGCGGTACGGGCATTGGCAAAGGCATATTCGGTTAGATTCTCATACGTTTCTTTACCATCTTTCCATTTGCTAACGAAAAGTGAAGACCATGTAACCTCGTATTTTTCGGCGATGGTTTCGTTCTTCGGATCGGAAATGTCAATAGTTCTAAAAACGAGAGTTCCGTTTTTCAATTCGTTGGCAAATTGTACCTCTACCACTTCTTTGGCGTTCTTTTCTATTGCCATACAGGTGGCGCACCGCTGTTTACCATGAAAATACAACACCTCCACATGGTCTTTCTGCTCCAATTGTTGTGCTTGCTCTACATCGGTAGAAGCACTCTTCTTTGTCCCATTGTTATCGCAAGCAGTCAATCCGCAGCAGATAATCAAGGCTAAAATCAATCTGTTCATACACATTTGTTTTTATTGGTTGTTATTTATGTTTGTTATTCGCAAAACTACGAATATTGATTCTAAAAAAATTGTCGCTATTCGCAACAACTTTCCTTTTTGCATATACATTGCCCGAAGAATTTAGAAAAAAGCATAGAAGCTATTTTCCAATTCTCTCGATTGATACAATATTTTACTTTCGGCGTTTCTATTTCCCCTTGTATCAACCCCGACTCTTTTAGTTCTTTCAGATGTTGTGAAACCGTCGCTTTCGCAATGGGGAGTTCTTCGTGAATATCTCCGAAAAAACAGCAATCCTGCTTGGCTAAAAATTCAAGAATAGCCATTCTTGCCGGATGTCCCATTGCTTTTGCAAAACGGGCTATCTGCTCTTGTTCCAATGTATATTTCTTGGATTCCATAGTCTTCCTATTTTTATGTTCGCAAATTTACGAACAGTATTTTAAACTGCAAATTGTTTAAGATTTTTTATCAGTTTGACTTAATCGATTGGGAATAAACTTTTAGCGAATTATTTGAGAAATAGAAGTAACAATTTGGCAACTGTGCGAATTTCAGTATTTTGCGGTGCTATGCTGCAAATAACTCTTCTAAATGCAAAGTTAGAACAAATATTCAAAACTACAATATTCCAATCAAAAAACAATATGCAGTCAATGTCAATTTGAATTTAACCTTTTCTTACACAATATACCAAATGGGGCATATCAACTCCACGATAGTGTTTAACAATAGAATCAATCGGATTCATACCATTACGAAGTGCCACTTTTTGCGATGCAATGTTAGTATCTCTGATAATTGAATATAATTCATCAAATTTCAGCGTATTAAACCCATACTCCCGACAAGCTGTTGCGGCTTCAACTGCATAACCTTTATGCCAATATTTATGAGCCAACAAGTAGCCGATTTCGGGAACTTGCGCCGTCTTGTATTCCTGCATAGTAATACCGCATTGTCCTATCATTTCGTCGGTATCTTTAAGTAATACGCTCCACAATCCGAATCCATAATCCTTATATCGTTGGAGTTGCTTTTGTATCCATGCTATGGTTTCTTCTTCATTAAACGCTCAATTTTATGCTTCAATCCTATCATTGATGAAACGAGATAATGTATTTCTATCAACTTTACATATTTTAGCTATTTTGCGTTTAGATACACCCACTTGTAATAATTCACGAATAAGGTTTTCCTTACCCGATAGTTTGTACTTATCAGGAGCGTTTTTCTTTCCTTTCGGACGTCCAAGTATAACACCTTCCGCTTTTTTTCGTGCTAAAGCTTCCTTTGTTCGCTGAGATATAAGGTTACGTTCTATCTCTGCTGACAACCCGAAAGCAAAAGCCAAGACTTTACTCTGTATATCTTCACCGAGCCTGTAATTATCTTTAATGGTCCATACCCTGCATTCCTTTGTCATGCAGATATTTAGTATTTCCATTATCGATAAACAAATTGCGACCAAGACGAGATAGTTCTGCACATATTATCAAATCATCTTTTTGTATTCGTCTTAAAAGTGTTCCGAGCTGCCTTTTGTTATAAGATTTTGTACCACTGATAGTTTCTTCTATCCAACCATCAATTTTGATGTTTTCTTTCTCACAGAAGTTGTTAATTTCAAATCTCTGATTTTCTACCGTCTGTTTATCGCTACTAACTCTAATGTATCCGTAAATCATAATTCTAAATGTTATTATTCATTCGCAATGGCGAAAGATTCCATTTAGAAAATACGTCATTTACTTTGGGTTATATTACATGGCTTAATAAATTGTTTGTGTTTTGATGAGGTACTATTGGCAAATATGTAGATATTGGAAGCTTAAATTCAATACTGCTTCAATAGAAAGAATAAGAAATTATATTTGCAATTATTTTTAAAAGTCTGATTTTCTCCGTTTTTCAATGAAATTGTTTTGGCAGCGAAAAAGAAAAACATTACTTTTGCGAATGAGAAAAGCGTTCTTTTGATTAGTGCAGAACATTGCAGAATGGAGAAGCTCGCTGGTTTCCAAATCGTTACCTGTTAAGCTGAAAATCTTTGTAAATTCTTTGTTTTCAATGAGTAAGAAGAAATAATATGTCTTGCTACATAGGTTGTTAATGGCGTATGCAGTCCTATTTTCTCACTCAATTCGTGCAGGCGTTTATTGATGTGCTTCAACGTTTTCTTAACACGTTCTAAGATTTGCTTCTCGGTCGTGTGTACGTTGCGGTCGAGGATTGGAAAGATATAGTCCTCCTCCATTTGGTCGGTGTGGTACTTGTCGATGATTTCCTGTGCCTGTTCCGTAAGACAGCAGTTCATCATCTTACCCGTCTTGCGTCTTGCATAGTAGATGCGTCCATTGTCGATGTCTCCATAAGTCAGCAGGGCAATGTCTTTGAAATTGATTCCAGCCATGAAATAAGAGAACAGAAAGATGTCTTTGGCAAGTTGGGTGTAAAAGTCCCTGTCCGATAAATCCAACTCAATCAGTTTGTGGATGTCCTCTTTCGTGATGGCCCGCTTGCGGGTATTCGTCCATAGGCTACCCACTTTGAATTGCTGGAAAGGATTCGATTTAGGCACGAATACGCCCTCTGAAACCGCCTTGTTATAGACTGCTTTCAGTACGCTGAACTTGGTAGCAAGGCTGTTATTGACATTACCCCTTTGACGCAGGAAGATTTCAAATTCCCTTAAATAAGTCAAATCCAATTCCTCAAAGTGCATATTGACCGAGCGGAATTGCGACATAAGGGCAAGTGTTACCTTATGTTTGCTGGCGGAACCGTACTTTTCAACTTTTTCCAAGCGTTCGATAACCTGTTTGAAAAAGTCCCCTACGGTGCAGTTGATTCGTTTGCCGTTCTGTTCAAAAAGATTATCGAACGTAACAGGGATTTCCAGCACCTCCAACTTTTTGATTTTCTTTTCGTATTCACGGATTTTGGAGGTGATTTGAAACTGTATTTCTGCTCCATCGGGGCAGTCGGTGGTAGGTTGTTGTTTCTCAAAATCCCAATGCTCCAGCGCAACGGATATGCCCAATCCTACGAACTTACGGCGGCGGTCATGGGTAAAAACAAGAGCAAGAGGGGCTAAATGGTTTCTGTTGATAGCGTCTTTGCGACATACAACGTTGATTGTCATAATCTTTACGGATTACGCAAGCAACAAAATGCGATTCGTGTGTTACACGATTTTATGTATCACACTCTGTATCACAAACCACGATTTCAGGGTATTTTGTGTCACAGAAAGGGCCTCTGTAACATCAGTCAGCAGAAATGAAAAAGCTGATAATCGTTTGATTATCAGCTTTTTGCTTGGAGCGGAAAACGAGACTCGAACTCGCGACCCCAACCTTGGCAAGGTTGTGCTCTACCAACTGAGCTATTTCCGCATTAGTGGTATTTCGGAGTGCAAATATAAACGGTTTTTTTTATTCCTCAAAATTTTCACCCGGAAATTTACAGGACAAAAATCAAAAAACTGTCATACAAACCTTCAGAACCGGATTTTTAATACCAGATCAGGCTATCCGACGGAAGAAAACTATTCCTCCTCCAGTTCCCCACCGCCGCCTAACGCCTTGCAGAGATGAAACAAACCGACGTGTTCGTCCCGTACAGCGTTGCTCAAACCGATCTGGGCATCGAAATACCGGCGCTGGGCATCCAGCACGTCGATATAATTGATACTGCCGCCCCGGTACTGCAAATTGGCCAGTTCGACGTATTTGCGGGCAGCATCGCGCAGAGCGACCTTCAACGCGGCCGTTTTGCGGCCGTTACGGTAAGTGACTACCGCATCGTTGGCTTCCTTGAAAACCTCCAGCACCTTCTTCTCGTACCCCAGCCGGGCTACGTCGTATGCCGCCAATGCCGCACGATATTTGGCCTGCTTGCGTCCGAAGCCGAAGACCGGAGCGGCGATCGCACCGGCCACATACGAGAACGGAGAACGGAAGAAACCCTGCAACGCATCGTTCTCCCC